>Ga0265294_10001615_pt1 | contig 30365 bp, 25 predicted proteins | sample MunlanPumphouse3_FD_192504 | JGI IMG/M metagenome (GOLD analysis project Ga0265294, IMG submission 192504) | Groundwater microbial communities from a municipal landfill in Southern Ontario, Canada - Pumphouse #3 | ecosystem: Environmental > Aquatic > Deep subsurface > Groundwater | place...
CCCGAGAGTGTATCTGGTTTTCCATCCTATTTTATTTAATCCGTCAACCATTTTTTTCATTCTTTTTTCATAAACGGCGGCTTGTTCTTTTACGCATTGCTGCGATCCGTTCAGAGCTGCTACGGCCGCAAGCTGTATAAAAGTAGGAACTCCGTAATCCAGGAAAGATTTAAATTTTTCCAAAGGATAAAGCAGCTGTTTTGATCCGCATACCCATCCTACTCTCCATCCTGCCATATTAAAAGTTTTTGAAAAAGAATGGAATTCCAAGGCAACATCTTTTGCTCCCGGAAATTCAAAAATTGAAGAGCAGACGGTGTCGCCGAAAGTTATTTCCGAATAGGCGTTGTCCGAAACAAGCAAAATGTTGTATTTTTTGCAGAATTTTATGGCTTCTTTCCAAAAATTAGGATCCAAAGCAAATGCGGCGGTAGGATTATTAGGATAATTTAATAACATTATTTTTGCTTTTTTTGCAGTCTTTTCCGGTATTTTTGAAAAATCAGGCAAAAAATCATTTTCTTCCAAAAGCGGCATGGAATGAACTTTCCCGCCGGCAAGAATAACGCCGTTGAAATGTACCGGATATGCCGGGTCGCATACCAAAACATAATCGCCGGGATTAAGATACGACATACATAAATGGGCTATGCCTTCTTTTGAACCTATAAGAGTTAGAATTTCGGAATTGTAATCAAGGTCGATTCCGAACCTTCTTCCCATCCATTCAGCAACCGCTCTTCTGAATTTAGGCATGCCTTTTGCCTGCGGGTATCTGTGAGTTTTTGTATGATGTTTTACTGTTTCGCACAAACAGTCTACTATATGTGAAGGAGTAGGAAGATCCGGATTCCCCATGCTTAAATCTATAACATCCAGCTTTTTTGCATAAGCTTCAAGTTTTAAATGGTTGATTCTTGTGAATAAATAAGGAGGCAAAGAATCTAACTTGATTGACGGTTTTAATTTTATCATTTTGTTTTATTGTATCAGTTTCCTTAAGGTTGTTGTTGGTTTAAAAGAAACTTTTTTACCGGCAGGCACCGGAACAATCGTCCCTGTCTTAGGATTTCTTCCTTGTCTTGCTTTTCTGTTTTTTGTCCTAAAAGAACCAAGTCCCGAAAGAGAAACTATTTCACCCTTTTTAAGATTGTCTTGTATAACTTTTACAAGAGCTTTTATTGCTGTATTGGCGTTTGTCTGCGTAAGCCCCGAACAATCGGCAACCTGTTTAACTACATCAGGTTTTTTCATGCAATCCCCCAAAATCTAAACTGCTTATATAATAATCAATTATCAAAAATATATTAAAAATCAATAAAAAAGTCAATTAAAATAATGCCGGCAAAGCGTGCGGTTATTCTTCATCGGTTTCATTTGCTTCATTTCTTGAAAATCTTTTTCTTTCAAGATAGTTTAAAATTTTCTTTCTCAGCCTGATTGAAACAGGCGTAATTTCGGCAAGCTCGTCAGGCGCAATATATTCGACGGCCTGTTCAAGGCTCATTATTCTATGAGGAGTAAGAGTTAAAGCTTCATCGGAACTCTTGCTTCTCATATTACTTAATTTTTTTGGTTTGCACGGATTGACCACCAAATCTTTTTCTCTTGAATTCTGTCCTACAATCATTCCTTCGTAAACTTCGGTTCCCGCTCCGACAAACATTTGTCCGCTTATCTGGAGATTATGCAAAGCGTAAGCGGTGGTCTTTCCGAAAGCCATTGCAATAAAAACTCCGTTTTGCCTTAACGCCGAAATATCGACTTTGGGAAAATATCCGTAAAAACTGTGGTGCATAATTCCTTTGCCTCTAGTTGCCGTTAAAAATTCGTTTTTAAAACCGATTAAAGCTCTTGAAGGAACAACGTATTCAAGTCTTAAATTATCTTCGCCTTCGCTTACCATATTTTCAAGTCTTGCGCTTCTTTTTCCGATCAGTTCAAAAATTTCGCCCTGGCATTCGGAATTTATGTCTAGTATAAGATATTCCATAGGTTCGAGAGTCTGTCCGTTTTCTTCTTTAAAAATAACTTCAGGCGACGATACGGCAAGTTCAAAACCTTCTCTTCTCATAGTTTCAATAAGTATTGTCAGATGCAGTTCTCCTCTGCCCGAAACTTTAAATCTTCCTTCGCCTTCAAGCTGTTCAACTTTCAGTCCGACGTTTGTCTGCGCTTCTTTTTCAAGCCTTGCTTTTAAATGTCTGCTTGTGAGAAATTTGCCTTCTTTGCCTGCAAAAGGAGAGTCATTTACAAAAAAATCCATTGATATTGTAGGCTCATCTATGGAAAGAGGAGGCAGAGGCAGAGGGTTCTCCGTCTGGCATATAGTATCTCCGACTTTTAATCCTTCAAGGCCCGCTATCGAAATAATGTCTCCGGCGCAGGCTTCTTCGACTTCCGTTTTAGATAATCCGGAAAATTTTTCTATTTTCACCGCTTTTGAATTTCTTGTCTCATTTTGGTTAACGAGAAGAATAGGCTGGCCTTTTTTTATTGTCCCGTTTAAAATTCTTCCTATTCCGACATGTCCTAAAAAATTATTGTAATCTATCATCGTAATCTGCATTTGAAGAGGTTTTTCGGAATCTGCGTCAGGCGCCGGCACATGTTGTATTATGACGTCGAGCAGCGGAGAGATATCGGCTCCTTTTTTATCTATTTTTGTGCTTGCCCATCCTTCTCTTCCGGATGCATACATTATGGGAAAGTCAAGCTGTTCGTCCGTTGCTCCCAATTTCATAAAAAGTTCAAAGACATTGTCTATTACGGTGCTTGGATCAGCGTGAGCTCTGTCCATTTTATTGATAACGACTATAGGCCTCAGTCCGAGAGACAAAGCTTTTCGTAAAACAAATCTTGTCTGCGGCATAGGACCGTCAACGGCGTCAACCATTAAGATTGCGCCGTCTACCATTTTTAAAACTCTTTCCACTTCGCTTCCGAAATCCGCATGTCCTGGAGTATCGACTATATTTATCGTGCAGTCTTTGTATAATATCGATGTGCATTTTGCCAAAATAGTTATTCCCCTCTCACGTTCCAAAGGGTTTGAATCAAGCACCATATCCTGAACTTCATTTTGCTTGACGGTAAATTGTCCTCCGAGTTTTAACATTGAATCAATTATTGTCGTTTTTCCGTGGTCTACATGCGCTATAATAGCTACATTTCTTACATTGTTTCTCTTTGCCATATTCTAAAAATCCTTTATAAAATAAAAACTCCCCGACCGATAAATACCAATCCGGGACAAACTAGATGTATTCGCTGAATTAGTTTATTTTATTATTATATATAATTGAGCCTTTTTGTGCAAACTGTTCCGGCCGGCGTGTTTGACAAACAAGAATGTTTTATATATAATTAATAAGATTTTTTATGAGATACATTTATGGTTTTAATCATTTCCGATACGGTTTAAAAAAATCCTTAGAGTTTCGATGGTGCGCTTCCATGCCTTCGGCATTTTATCGCAGCATTTTTGAAAAACAATAAACTCTTAAGGAGAGTCCATAATGTCAAAGTATAACAAGAAAATTATTTTAAGCGAACAGGATATACCAAAGCAGTGGTATAACATACAAGCGGATTTGCCGGAGCCGCTTGAGCCTGCTTTTAATACGAGAACAGGCAAGATTGCTACAAAAGAAGATTTGTGCGCAATATTTCCGGAAGAAATAGTTGAACAGGAAGTAAGCTGTGAAAGATGGATAGATATTCCCGAAGAAGTAAGGGATATTTATAAAATTTGGAGGCCTTCTCCTCTTATAAGAGCGAGAAATCTTGAAAAATTTCTTGATACTCCCGCTAAAATATATTTTAAAAATGAAGGCGTTAGTCCTTCAGGAAGTCATAAATCAAATTCTGCAATCGCGCAGGCGTATTATAACAAGAAAGCCGGTACTACCAGAATTGCAACCGAAACTGGCGCAGGACAATGGGGTTCTGCTTTGGCCATGGCTTGCCAAATGTTCGGCATAGAATGCGTTATATATATGGTAAGAGTTTCTTTTGAACAGAAACCTTACAGAAAATCGCTTATGCATGTTTATGGAGCTAATGTTTTTGCAAGTCCTTCCACTCAAACGGAAGTGGGAAGAAAAGTTCTTGCAACAGATCCTGACTGCAAAGGTTCTTTAGGCATAGCAATTTCCGAAGCAATAGAAGACGTGTTAAATCATGAAAATGCAAAATATTCTTTGGGAAGCGTTTTAAATCATGTCGCTTTACATCAGACAATTATAGGTCTTGAAGCAAAAAAGCAGATGGAAATGGTTGACGAATATCCTGATGTGGTTATCGCATGCTTAGGCGGCGGTTCTAATTTTTCAGGTATGGCGTTTCCTTTTATAATGGACAAAATACACGGAAAACATCCTGATTTAAGAGCTATAGCCGTTGAACCGTCCGCATGTCCTAAACTTTCAAAAGGCGTGTATGCTTATGATTACGGCGACAATTCAGGGTTTACTCCGGCGTTTAAGATGTATACATTGGGACATACTTTTATGCCTAGCGGAATACATGCCGGCGGATTAAGGTACCACGGAGCTTCTCCGTTGGTTTCCTCAATTGTAAAACATAAACTTGCGGAATCCGTCGTAGTAGGACAGAAAGAAGTTTTTGAAGCTGCAGTAACATTCACAAAATGTGAAGGTATTTTGCCGGCTCCAGAGTCTGCTCATGCTATCAGAACAGCGATAAATGAAGCTTTAAAAGCAAAAGAAGAAGGCGTTTCAAAAACGATATTATTTAATTTATCCGGTCACGGTCATTTTGATTTATCTGCTTACGAACAATATCTTTCCGGAGAAATACAAGATTGTAATTATTCGCAAAAAGAAGTAGAAAAAGCTTTAGAAGATTTACCTAAAGTAAATATTTAATAGGAGTTGTGTTTTGGCTAAAACTGGAATTATTTGTACGATGGGACCTTCAACAAGGTCGGAAAAAATTATAAAAAGTCTTTCCGATAGCGGAATGACTGTAGCAAGACTTAATTTTTCTCACGGAACATTTGAACAATATGAACAAGATATTGCTTTGATAAGAAACGTGAATAAAAAATATAAAAGAAATATTAAGATTCTTGGAGATTTGGAAGGACACAGAATCAGAATAGGCAAGTTAAAAAACGGGAAACCTATCGAATTGAAAAAAGATCAGAAGCTTGTGCTTACGAATAAAAAAATCATAGGCGACAATAAAACGGTTTCCATAGATTATTCGGGGCCTGTATCCGATTTGAAAAAGGGTCTTTCAATTTTTATTGATGACGGTAATTTGAAACTTGTTGTTGTTTCCGTCGCAAAAGATTCCGTAGTTACAACGGTAGGCATGGATTATCGTTTGAAAGAGCATAAAGGCGTTAATATACCTGATGCTAAACTGCATTTTCCGGAGATAGAAGACCATGACAAAGCTCATATAGAATTTGCCATAAAAAACAAGCTGGAATATATAGCAAATTCTTTTGTCAGAAATAAATCCGATATGAAATTTTTAAAGAAAACGGTAGCCAAAGAGCATCCGACATGCAAGCTGGTTGCAAAAATTGAAGACAGGGAAGGAATAGACAATATAGCTTCAATTCTTGATGTTTGCGACGGTATAATGGTTGCCAGAGGCGATATGGGTATTTCTATTCCTCTTTGGACTGTTCCCGTAGTTCAAAAATATATCATAAAAAAGTGCCGCGTAAGAAATAAATTTGTTATAACGGCTACGCAAATGCTTGAGAGTATGGTGGAAGCTCCTATACCGACAAGAGCGGAAGTAAGCGATGTCGCAAACGCGATAATAGACGGCAGCGATTTTGTTATGCTTTCGGCTGAAACGGCGGTAGGCAAATTCCCTGAGAAAGCCGTTGCCATGATGGGCAATATTATTAAATTCACGGAAAAAAATATTTATCGTTTGCCTTTAGTATAATTAAACAAAAACTGTTCATTATGTAATTACGGAATTTTTTCTTAATCATAACGGGCAGTTTTTGTTTTTTATTTAAATAATTTTTTTGCGGTATTTTGTTTGCCGGTCTATTAAAAATATTGAAAAAAATATACCAAAGTGATAATATTCTTATATGTCTGTATTGACAAGTTGTGAAATTACATGCGATTGCGGAGAAACATTTGAAGCTGAATTATGGAAAGCAGTAAATGTTTCCGATAATCCGGAAGTAAAAGACCTTATTACGCTGGGCGGATTTAATCTTGTTTCTTGCCCGAGTTGTAAGCAGGTTTTTTATTGGGAGCATTTTTTTGTTTATCAGGATATAAAAAGCGAACTCATAGCATATGTTTACCCTAAAAACTTTGAAGGAAGAGCTGCCGAATACAGAAACCGCATGGTAAAAGAGTTCAAAGAAATCGTTAAATCAATGGAAAAAATTATAGAAATTGATTTCGAGCCTACTCTGTATTTTGGAATTGAAGATTTGGTCGCGACCCTGAAAAATGAAGAATATATCAAAGATGAAATTCAGATACTTGAATTTATTTCCAAAAGAATAGAGCTGGATTTGATATTGCTTAAACCTTCATCGGCGAGAAATTTGTGCGTTTTAAACACAATTCCAAAAATTAAGAAATCTACCGGCGATATCAGAAAAGATATAGTCTGCGGTTTGGAATTGCTGTTAAAATATAACCCCAATTTATCCGAATACGAAAAACTTCTTGCAAGAATCAAAAAAAATATTGCATGTTTGGATGAAATACTTGCTCACAGAAAAAGATAATGACGTTTGAAATGATTGCAGGTATCGTTTTGCTGGTCATAAATATTCCTCTCGGCTGGTTTGGAATGGTATGGCTGGGCTATTACGGTAAAAAAACCGGTAAAAAGATATATTATTTTTTATCGGCGGCTGTTTATGTCCTTTCATGGATTATGATGGCCGGCGGTTTTTATCTGTGCGGCAAAGATTATGCAAGTTATATTATTTGTAATGTTAAACATTACGTTTATCCTTTGGTGATATTACTGATAGCGGTATTTATAATAGTGATTGCCGTACAAAAAAATAAAGAAAAGCGGTAAATGTTGTTATATATGTAAAAATGATTGATTTTTATTGACAAAATACAAAATTTCTTATATACTTCCTTATTATATCTCGAGATTGACAAGGACTCTTTGTGAACAGAAAATACATATCTTTTTTTACCTCATTATGTATGCTTTTTTTGTCAGTTCCGTCTTTTGCGGCTATGGATCATTTCCTTGACGAATGTTTAAAGCTTGCTCAGGCGAGAGATATGAAAGTAACAGTTGCCGCCGAACAAATAGAACTTGCTCAAATAAGAGTAACAAATGCGATTCGTTCGTTTTTCCCGCAAATCACTTTACAGAGACAGTCTTCAAAAGGTAAAACGGCCTTAATAAAGGATGTTGGCTATAATAAGGAAGAGTATAATTCTGAAGAAATAGGCGTAAGGGCTGTCCAGGGGTTGTACGAAGGCGGCGGGACAAAGGCCACTTTAACTTATAATCAGCTGATGATGGATGCCGCAAAACTTAATTATACCAAGGCAAAAGAAGAATTGTATGCAAAGGTAAAACTTGCGTATTATGAATATCTGACTTTAAAAGTCGAATATCTCGCTTTAAGCAAGGCTTTTGAAAAAATAGAGGCATTATTTGATAAAACAAGAGTTGAATATAAAGCGAAAGCCATATCCGAACTTGATTTGGCCGAGTCGCAAAATTTTAGGGATAAAGTTGAAAATCTTTTAAACTCTTCCAGAATTAATTTAGAATATTCCACAAAAAAATTAATAGAAGCCGTCGGAGTAAATACTCTTGAAGAAATACCGGCTACTGTTTCTGATGAACTTCCTACGGATGTCCCGGAAATATCATTTACTCTTCAGGACTGCATAGGTTTTATACAAACTAACAATCTTGATGTTCAGATTGCAAAATTGCAGATGAGCATGTCGGATGCAAAAATAAAAATTAACAGGGCGAAAATCCATCCTAAACTTTACTTGGACGGATTTTACGGTAAAAGCGGAGAAGCTTTTGTAACGGAGCCTTTGGAACTTACGACGTCATGGAGCGTCGCCGCGAAACTTTCATGGAGCTTATGGGGCAATTCTCTTTCTGCGTCTTACACTTCTGACAGGACTGACCCTACGGAAATAGTTGACGCCAGCAAAAGGGTTGAGACTACAACTGTTGACATACAGCTTGCGCTTTTAGACGATTTGCAGTATTTTATTGATGCAAAAGAAAGTAAAGTCGCTTTAAAACAGGTAAATGCCGAATTAATAGATCTTTTAAGGGACACAAGATTGTCGGTTGAAAAAGCCTATAACGAATATCTTATATCATTGAATGAAGCAAAAACGCTCAGAAAAGAAATAAGCCTTAAAGAAAGAAAACTTGCTTTTATGAAAAGAAGGAATGACTTATACGAAATACAAACAGTTGAATTGATGGAAGAATCTTGGAAATATGCCGAAGCAATAGCGTCTTATACCAGAGCTGCTTATACTAATCATGCGTCAGTGGTTGAGCTGGAAAGGCTGACGTTAATGAATTTAAGATAAATACTTTTTAATTGGGGGTACAACATTGAATTTTAAGCATTTATATTATAAATTTTTAGAAATTGTAATGTATAAATACAATCATATGTCTTTGAGATATCCGGATTTGAAAAAATATCTTATCATTGCGGCTCTTTCAATATGCGCCGTAATAATAGGTCTTATTATTTATTTTGTTCATTTTGCAAAAGAAAAGGTTGTCGAAGAAAAGCAGGATATGATAACGGTTAAAGTTAAAAAAGCCGTCAGACAGGATTATACCGATACATATACGGTAATGGGTACGATAAAAGGCGCTGTAGAAAATGAAATGAGATTCGAACTTGACGGACAGCTTGCGTCATATAATTACAGCGAAGGATCAAAGATTAAACAGGGCGATGTTATTTGTTCTCTGGATCCTAAAGACGCTTTGACAAAAGCGGATTACGCGAAAAGCAAATATAAAAGCGAATTATCGGCTTATAATTCCGCAAGAGAAAGGTATAAAGTTTATGAAGAGCTTTACAATATGAAAGCTCTTTCCGAAAGCAAACTGTATGAAGCAAAATATGAAATAGAATCCGCGCAGTCAAAAGTTAAGGCGGCGTTGTCGGAAGTTGAGTTATCGCAGTCAAATTTGGCAAAAACCAATCTTGTCGCTCCAAGCGACGGCATTCTTGCCCAGATAATAATAAAACCGGGAGATTATATTACTCCTCAGGACGTTGTTGCTAAATTTATAAGCGACCAGGGTACAAATTTTGAAGTTGATATACCTGAAAAAGACGTTCATAAACTTGTTATAGGACAGCCTGTCACAATTAACTGTGATTCTTATCAGGGCAGAACTTTTTCCGGCAAACTTACTGAAATTGCTCCTATGGTAAAAGAAAGAACCAGAACGTCAACTATAAAAGTAAGCGTTGAAAACGACGAAGGACTTTTGAGGTCCGGAATGTTCGGCAGAGGCGTAATTTTATTGAAGGAACTTAAAGATGTTTTGCTTGTTCCTTCAGACAGTATAGTTTCTCTTAACGATAATGCTTTTTTGGTTCCTGTAGTAACTCCTGATTATAAAACGCCGGGCGAAGGCGTTATTATGATGAGACCCTGCCAGCTGGGTGAAAAACTTACCGATAAGACGGTTATAGACAGCGGAATTCAGATAGGAGAGCTTGTTGTTACTGAAACACAGGGACAGCTTTCTGACGGAATGAAAGTTAAATTTTTGGAAGCTATAGAAGATAAAGTAGCGGATACCCAAAAATAAAAAATATCAACATCCCGCTTATATTGTCATAATATAAGGAATATTTTTATATGATAGAATTCGGAATAAAAAAGCCAATAACAACGCTAATGATTGTTATTGCAATACTGATGTTTTCTGTTATAACGACATTGAAAATTCCGGTAGAGCTGAATCCGAGTTCAGAATCAGGTCTTGTCAGCGTTATTACAAGACTCAGAGGCGGAGTCGCCGCAAGCGAGGTTGAGAAATATGTTACAAGACCTCTCGAAGAAGTTTTTTCGGAACTAAACGGTTTAAAAGAAATCATTTCATCTTCAAAAGAATCCGAATCAAACATTATGATGACGTTTCATCATAATGTAGATGTGGATTTTGTAGTTATTGACATCAGAGAAAAACTTGCTATGGTAAAACATCTGCTTCCTAAGGAAACGGAGAAACCTATTATTGCAAAGTTTGAGCAGTCAGACAGTCCGATTATAATCTTGTCTCTCAGTTCAACCGAAAAAACTCCGGAGGAGTTAAGAGAAATTGCGGAAGAGCAGATAAAAGAAAAAATTTTAAGAGTGTCGGGCGTTGCGAATTTGGAGTTCGGCGGCGGACGCGAAAGAAAATTTTTAATAGAAATGGATAATGCAAAACTTCTGGGGTATAAACTTTCGATACTTGAAGTTGTCCAGAAAATCAATTTGGCGAATCTTTCAATATCGGCGGGCGAAATTAACCAGTATAACCAGAATTTCGTAATCAGGGCGACAGGAGAATATAACAGTATTGATGAGATAGAAAACACGGCGATAGCAATTACTCCTTCCGGATCAATAGTCAGAATCGGAGATATCGCAACGATAAGAGATTCTTTTTATGAAGCCACTTCTTTTGCAAGATTAAATGTCCAGCCTGTAGTTTCAATATACATTCAGAAAGAATCCAGCGCAAATACAATAAAAGTCGCCGGTGAAGCCCTTAAAATAATCGAGAAATTAAAAACGACCGTTGATCCGGATATAGTTATTACGGTTGTCAAAAATGACGCCGAATTTATTACAAAGGCGATAGGTTCTTTAATTGAAGCGTTGATTGTCGGCGGAATTCTTCTTGCCAGCATACTTTTTCTGTTTATGAAAAATATCAGAAGTGTTTTTATCGTAGCGACAACTATGCCGTTAAGCCTTTGCATATCCGTTTTGCTTATGTATTTTACAAACCAGACTTTTAATATTATGACTTTAAGCGGTCTTGCCATGGGTATGGCTAACGTTATGGACAACTCAATTGTTGTAATTGAAAATATTTCTTTTCACCATCACAGAAAAACATACAAAGATAAATTTCAGCTTGTCATCGAAGGAACAAAAGAATTATGGCAGCCTATATTTGCTTCAACCGTAACTACGGTTATAGTTTTTCTTCCGCTTGTATTTTTGGAACCTGAAGTAAGACAGATGTATATCCCGTTTGCTCTTACGATTACGTTCGCTTTGCTTGCGTCTTTGGTGTCAACCATGATTTTCATCCCTCCGCAGATTTATAGATGGCAGAATAAATTCGAGCTTGATTTTCAAAAGTGGTATATGAAAATAAGGCATTATTACGGAAGGATGCTGAAGTTTTGTTTTAGAAGACAAACATGGGTATGGCTTCTAACTTTGCTTATATTTTTCATGGCTATAAAAGTTTTGTCTACAAGAGATTCGGAATTTATGGATCCTGGAAGCGTCAATACTTTTCGTATAGGAATACAATTCCCTCCGGCTACAAGAATTGAAGTGTCGAATGAAATAGTAAAAAGGATGGAAACGGCTTTAATAGGATACAGAGATAAAGTGGAAAGAGTATCTTCAAAAGTCGAGAAACTTCATACTTTTATAGAAGTTACGGTTTACGATAAACCTGAAGAATTTAAGGAAGAATTCCGAAAGCGGTTCGGGGAGTTTTCTCCGGCGTTTGTTTATTTTCAGGATTCCCAGAGCGCCGCTTCTAAAGAAATATATGTTGATTTTTACGGGCAGAATTATGACACTCTGAAACAGCTTGCTTTTTCGGCGTCAGGCAAACTGCAGCAGATAAAAGGGCTGACTGACGTTAAAATCAGAATGAGAGAAGACGAACCTGAAGTTATTCTTACGGTTAATTATGACAGACTTGCCATTTTCGGACTTACAACATACTATTTCAGCAATACGCTTCATTGCCAAATCAGAGGTCTTATAGCCACTCAGTACAGAACTGAAGGGAAACAAATAGAAACTATATGCCGTCTTTATCCCGACAGCATTAAAAATGTCGAAGAACTTCCTTTCCTGGGGATAGTAAATCCAAGGCATGATATTGTTTACGTTGGTCAGGTTACAGATATGAACAGAGTAAAGTCAAATCAGGAAATTTGGCATAAAAACAAAAAAAGATTTATACAAATAAGCGCAAACAGAGCAAAACTCGGGCTTACGACAGCCGCCGAAAAAATAAAAACGGCGTTAAAAAGCGTTCCGTTTCCTCAGGATTATTCGTTTAATATTTCAGGCGATTATGAAAAGACCGTAAAAAATAAAAGCCAGTTTATGCTTGCCATAGCTCTTACGGTTATATTGATATTTTTTGTTTTGGCGTCGATTTTTGAATCTTATATGCAGCCGGCTCTTATCATGTTTGCTCTGCCGCTCAGTATAATAGGAGTATCTTTTTCATTATGGGCGTTTAAAAAACCGATCAGCCTCGGCGTTTGGATAGGCATGATGATTTTATTCGGTTCAATTGTTTACAGCTCAATTATTATTGTTGATAAAATTAACATAAGAAGAGTCGGCAGAACAAATCTGTTAAGGGTTATTTTTGAATCTTGCAAGGAAAGACTTAGACCTGAGCTTATAACGCTTTTAATGAAAACTCTCGGACTTTTGCCTATGGTTCTCAGCAGAGACGAATCGGCGTCAATGTGGAGGTCTTTGGGGCTGACGGTTTTGTTCGGAACAATATCAGGCACAATGCTTACGATGTTAATTATTCCGACTGCGTATTATGTGCTTGAAAAGCCCAAACAGAGTTTTTATATGTTTTTAAAAAAATTACGGATTATCTTCCTGTTTAATTTAATTGTAAAAATTTTGAATAAATTTAAAAGAAAAGAATATAATAATATAAATAATATATGAGAGAAAAATTATGAGTTTATTAAGACTTCCCGTAGACAGACCGGTTACGACTATAATGATATTTCTTGCAGTAATTCTTATGGGCGTTATTTCATGGACGAGAATCCCGCAGGAATTATTCCCTTCAATGGAATATCCTCAGATTACAATTGTTACAAAATATGAAGGAGCCGGACCTGAAGAAGCCGAAAAATTAATAAGCAAAATAATAGAAGAAACTGCGGGCACCGTCAAAAAAATAAAGAGAGTCTCTTCTATTTCAAAAGAAGGCGTTTCCATCGTTTCATGCGAATTTGTCTGGGGAACAAATATGGATTTTGCATCCATGGATATAAGAGAAAAAATAGATCTTATAAAAGAATCTCTCCCAAAAGATTCTTTGGATCCTATAGTTTTAAAATATAATCCTATGCAAGTGGAAGCGATGATTTTATCAGTAAATTATAAAGATGAAGCAGAATCGTCTCCGGATAGAATGGCTGATCTCAGAACATTTGTAAAGAAAAATATTAAAGATGAACTTGAAAGACTTGAGGGAGTAGCAAAAGTTGCGATAAGAGGAGGAGAACAGAGAGAAATCCTTGTAGAGATAGACAAAGGAAGACTGTTGGCAAACCAGGTCGCAATTACGGACATTATAACTTCTCTTCAAACGGCGAACATAACATATCCCGCCGGTACGATTAAAGAAGAAAAGCATGAATATATAGTAAAAACCGTCGGAGAATTTCAAAATTTAGAAGATATTGCTTCATTGTCTTTCGGAAAACAGACGCAGGATCAACAGGAGCAGAGATACAGAAAAGACAGGAGTTATGAAGGAGAAACCGGAGATAAAATAGTTTTTATGAGAGACGTGGCTGATGTTCAGGAATCATTAAAAGACAGAAAAGGTTTTTCGAGATACAATTCAAGAGAAAACGTTTCAATAAGCGTTTTCCCGCAGTCCGGCGCAAATCTTATCAATATGTCCAAACTTGTAAAAGAAAAACTAAAAGAATTGCATGATAAAATTCCTAAAGACGTCGAAATAGAAATAACTTACGACCAGTCTATTTTTATTAAGCAATCCCTTGATAATATTTACGCTTCCGGCATACAAGGAGCTCTTCTGTCTTTAATATTGTTGTATTTCTTTATGAAAAGTTTTGTAGGCTCGACAATTATCAATACAGCAATTCCTATAAGCTTATGCGTTACTTTGAGTATTATGTATTTTCAGGGAATAACAATTAACTCAATGTCTTTGGGAGGACTTACAATCGGTATAGGTATGGTTGTGGACAACGGCAATATGGTTCTTGAAAATATTTTAATGTCCGTTCATAAAAATAAACATCTGCCCAGAAAAGAGGCGATATATCGGGCAACTTCGAGTTTGCTTCCTCCTATTTTAAGCTCTACTCTTACAACGGTCGCAATATTTATTCCTTTTGTTTTTGTGGCAGGAATGATAGGACAGCTTTTTAAACAGCTTGCTTTAACAATAACATATTCTATGCTTGCGTCTATTTTTGCCGCAATGTTTCTTGTTCCTAGACTTTGTCTTCAGGCAAATATTTCAAAAATTTCGGTAACGGCTGGTTTGAAGGCGATAGATACTTATTTTACTCCTATTTTAAAATCCGTATTAAATTTCAGAGTCGGCAAAATGTTTTTATTTACTTTGATTTATGCCGTTATCGGAATAGGAACGGTATTCTTAATGCCTAAAGAATTTATGCCTAAAACCGATGAAAGAAGATTTGTGCTGAATGTGTCTCTGCATCCGGATACTCCTCTTGAAGTAACAAACGGCGTTATAAAAAAAATAGAAAAAGCGATATCGAAATATGATGAAGTTTCGGATATCTCGACAAGCGTCGGATCAACCGGAGAAGAAATCGGTTCCGGGTCAATAGAAACTTTGGGAGTTTATCAGGCAAGAATTATTACAAATCTTATGCCTAAAGGAAGATCCACAAATGAAATAGTTACGGAACTGAGCGATGAAATAAAAAAATGGAATATAAAAGATCTTGAAGCGGAATTTATAACGCAGCAGGGGCTTTTCGGATCAGGCATAGGATCGAATTCCGGAGTGACTGTTGAGCTGAAAGGAAAGGACCTTCAGAAATTGAGGGAATATGCCGACAGGCTGAAATCGAATATGGAATCAATGCCGGAATTTTACGGCATTAAAATAGATCCGTCCGACGAAGTTCCGGAACTGAGGCTTACTATAGACAGGTCAAGAGCTTCTTTATTCGGGCTTTCAACTCAGGATATTGCCGCAATGACGCTTGCCGGTATTAAAGGTTTTGTCGCCACAAAATTGAAACTGCCGGATGATGAAATGGATATAAGAGTCAGGATGAAACCGGAAGACAGAGATTCTCTCGATAAAGTTATGGAGATGACCGCATATTCTTCATGGGGAATGACGATACAGTTAAAACAGATTGCACAGGCAAGTTTTGTAAAAAGCCTTCCTGCGATAAAAAGAGTCGAAGGAGAAAGAACCTATCTGGTTACGGCAAATGTCAAAGGAAATTTTACAAAAGCCGTCGGAGAATTACAGGTTTTGCTTGATGATGTTTATAATAATTCCGACGTCAGCGCAATTGTTACCGGAGAAATGCTGGCTATGAAAGAGGCTTTGTCTCAGGTTTCTTTTGCGATGATTCTCGGTATTATAATAATATTTATGATTCTCGCTTCAGAATTCGAATCTTTATTTCAGCCTATAATAGTTATGACGGCAGTGCCTCTTGGTATCGTCGGAGCTTTATTTACTCTTTTTATAACGGGGCAGTCTATTAACTCCATATCAATGCTCGGTATAATAATGTTGGTAGGAAACGTTGTTAATATTTCTATTCTGCTTGTTGACAGATATAATATGTATTATTTGCGCGATCCGGATAAATACAGGGATATGGCGCTTTTAAAACAAATGGTGGTTTCAACGACGGTAGAACATTTAAGGCCTATAGCAATGACGACTTTAACAACAATAGTAGGACTTGTTCCTCTGGCATTAGGTTTAGGACAGGGGGCTACTACCAACCAGCCTATGGCTATAGCCGTCGTCGGCGGTTTAAGTTTTGCGCTTGCGCTTGCTTTGCTTTTTGTTCCTTTTGTTTATTTGTTTTCTAAAGGCATGAGAAATACGAGCGAAGGTGAACTGATAAATTAATCATAATGCAAAATAAAAAAGCCTCTCTTAAAAAGAGAGGCTTTTTTATATAATCATGATGTTATTTTTTCTTGGCTGGTTTCTTCTTTGCAGCGACTTTCTTAACAGCTTTTTTTACGGCTTTCTTGGCTGTTTTTTTAACAGCTTTTTTTACGACTTTCTTAACTGTTTTTTTAACAGCTTTTTTTGCAACTTTCTTGACAGCTTTTTTTACGACTTTCTTCGCTGACTTTGCTTTGCATCCACAAGGCATGTGTACGCTCCTTTTGTCTCTTTAAGAGACATTTTTTTAAAGCAACTCCAAATATGAACGGAGAAGAAATTTTCAAAATATCACGTTAATATAATAAATCAATTTTAAAAAAAATGCAAGTAATTTTTTATTTTGTCTTTGTTATTTTTTTATATTTTCTGAATCTTCTTTTTCTTTCTTTTTCTTTTTTTTCAGATAATTTATATAGTCATTGAACGGCATTATTGTTCTTTCTTTGCCGCAAACCCATACTAAAGAACTGTAATTTTTTGACAGTTTAATTTTTTCAAGTTTACCCGTCATGTTATTATCAAACCATGCAGAAGCTATTACATTGTTTTGCGCGCCTTGTTTTTTTGACATTGCAATAAGTTCTTTTCTTAAAGTTTTTTTAATCTCGTCAAGAAGAGGAATATTGTTTTGATAAACTATATAAGCGGCTACGGGATATTGTTTGTCGTATTGCTTTATATGTATCGTGTAATTATTTCTTTCAATAATATCTGTTTCTTCCGCCGAGACAAATGCGGCAAAACAGAAAAGAAAGAAAAAAATAACAAATGCTTTTTTTAAATTCATTTTATTTCTCCGGTGTCGAACATTTCTTTAATTAAATTTTGCGACAGTATTTTGTCACGCACCTGCTCCGGAGTAAGACCTTCGGTATTGACTGCAAAATCGCAGTTGTCGTAAGAAGCTTTCCTCTGCATCAATAACTTTTTAACTTCGTCAAACGGGCGCAGCATTTTTTTTATGATGGGTCTGTTGTCATCTTCTCCTATTCTGTTCAGTATATGCTGGGCCGAAGCGTAAAGATTTATTATAATCCCGTTTTTGCGCAGAGAAGAAAGGTTGTCTCTGTTTAATACTGCGCCGCCGCCGCATGAAATTACCGAATTGTCAAGATTGGACAACATCATCACAATCTGGGATTCATATTGTCTGAAAGCTTTTTCTCCCGCTTTTTTAAATATTTCCGGAATTGAAGAGTCTGTTTGTTTTTCAATCATTTCATCCGTATCAAAAAACGGTCTGTTGAGACTTTTTGCAAGCAGTTTGCCGACAGTCGTTTTTCCTGTCCCCATGAAACCCGTTAAAACAAGGTTTTTCATTATATTACCCGTATTCTTGAAATATAAGCTTTATAACTGCTCTTCATATCATCCATACAATCTCCGCCGAATTTTTCTTTCATAGCTTTTGCGATTTCAAAAGCCACTGCGGCTTCCGCAACGATTCCTGCTGCAGGCACTGCGCAGACATCGCTTCTTATAGCTTCGGCTTTTTCAAATTTTTTAGTATGAACGTTAACGGATTTTAACGGTTTTGAAAGAGAAGGAATAGGTTTCATAGTGCAGGTAACGTCTATGTTTTCGCCGTTGCTGATTCCGCCTTCCATGCCTCCGGCTCTGTTAGTGTTTCTGTAAAAACCTTTTTTGACCGAGTAATAAATTTCATCGTGGGCGTCGGAACCCGAAATTTCTCCGAACTTTGTTCCCAGACCGAATTCTACGGCTTTTATAGCCTGTATAGATATTAAACTTTGTGCGATTCGTCCGTCCAATTTAGAATCCCACTGAGTATGGCTTCCGAGCCCTACCGGAAGATTTTCAACGATTACTTTAAATTTTCCGCCTAAAGTATCTCCTTCTGAGGACGATTTTTTTATCAGCTGTATCATCTTTTTTGTAGCCAGGGGATCAGGACATCTTACAAATGACATTTCCGCTTTATGGCGTAATTCATTTTTAGGAACTGAAGAAATTTTTGCGGATATGCCGCCTATCTTTTCTACATAAGAATAAATATTGATTCCGAATTCTTTAAGCAGTTCGCGGCAGACTGCTCCTACGGCGACTCTTGCGGCGGTTTCTCTTGCGGATGCTCTTTCAAGTATATCTCTGAAATCGTGCACGCCGTATTTCATAAGGCCTGCAAGGTCCGCATGTCCCGGTCTGGGTTTATGGAGATGTTTATCATCAAAATCTACTCCTGTAGGAGACATCAGAGATTTCCAGTTTTGCCAGTCTTTGTTGCTTACATAAAGAGTTATCGGCGAGCCGAGCGTTCTGGCAAACCTTACTCCGGACAAAATTGTTACCTGATCCGTCTCTATTTTCATTCTTTGTCCTCTTCCGTAACCTTTTTGTCTTCTGGCCAGATCAACGTCAATATCTTCCGAATTTATATTGAGTCCTGCAGGAATTCCTTCAAGAATTGCAATTATGCCTTGACCGTGCGATTCACCGGCTGTTGAAAACCTTATCATTTCTTTTTCTCCTTAACGTAAATTAATATTTGAATTTATATTTAATTTTTTAATAATATTTTCGTATCTGTTTATTCTGTAATTTTCCAAAGAAGATTCATCAGACAAAATTACGCTGTTAATGATATCTGTATTATTGTACAAAATTTGTACGATAATTGATTGTTCAAAAAGAGAATTTTTATCAATTTTGGCCATAAATTTATATTTTTCAGGCAAATAAGCCGAAAAATCCGATGTTTTTGACAGGGTTGCCGCAGTTTTTAAATAATCAGCCATATTCCTAAAATAAAAATTTATTTTTGTACTGAATAAAAAACTGTTAACTGCAAAAACTGTTAAAAGCAAAACAATAACGGCTTTATATTTTTCAAAATTAATTTTTATTGTTGAAATTTTTAAATACATGAGAAATAATACGGATAAAAAAGGAATAATTAAATTTAGTATTCTCATATTATTTGCATAAATTATAGTTAAATCGCTGTTTACGATAAATGTGAAGAGAGCATACGCAAAAAGACAAAAAACCGTAAATTCGGCATAAATGTTTTTGTTTATTAAAGTTAATAATAACAGACAGATGAAAAATACAAAATGCTTGGCTCCCAAAGCATTAAAACTTGCCAGATATTCCCCGAGAATATATTGAGTCGGGTTAACCGTATAATAAAATCCGTATAAAAAAGCTGCGGTTAAAAAAACAAAGCTTACTGATAAAGCGTATTTTGTCCTGTAAGGAATATTTTTTTTAGTTTTAATAAATTTTGTTATTCCTATGGAAAGCAATAGCGGCGAAAAAAACAAAATTGATTGGTAACTTCTTATGGAAATAAAGCATGCGGTTAAAAGAAATATCGAATCAATATCGGATATTTTTGTAAAATCGTTAAAAAAATATACTGAAAAAATAATCCAGAAAAGTCCTGCGGATAAATGAGAATCGTTAAAAATATAATAAGAACTGAAAATCATGCATATAAGATATGAAATAAGAGGGAAACAAAACCATTTTTTCTTTTCCTCCGGCAGAACCTTATATATTGCAGCCATGCACAAAATAATGCCTAAGTACGCCCATAATCCGTGTGTAAAAATTAATAACTTTATGTTTATAACCGTAAAAAATTTAAAAATAAAATCAGGAATATGTAAAATAATATGAGTGAAAAGTCTTCCGTGGTCTAGGTGTATATGCGGGTCAAAAAATTCGCATAACCAATAAACTCCGTCAGACCATATTCCGATAAAATTTGCCGCATTAAATAAAGCAATGAGTAATAATACGATAAAGCATGCAAGATAAAATCTTTTATCTGAAATAAATAATATTCTTTTCATTGTGTTAAGTTTTTATTGTTTTATTGAAGCTATTGCCGAACTGACGTTGTCGACTCCCGAAATTTCCATTTTGCTTTTATAGTTTAAAGATTTCAAGTTTGCTTTCGGAATAATTGCTTTAGTGAATCCGAGTTTTTCGGATTCGGCGAGTCTTTCTCTGATTTGGGATACCGCTCTGACTTCTCCCGTAAGTCCGACTTCTCCGAAAACGATAGTTTTTTTCGGACATATGAAACTGCTGTTTGCCGACGCTATAGCGCATGCTATTGCAAGGTCAGCCGCTGTTTCTTTAACTTTTATGCCTCCGGCGATGTTTATGAAAACATCCTGATTCTCAAGAGGTATCCCTATTCTTTTTTCAAGAACGGCTATTATTATTGTAATTCTGTTTAAGTCGTAACCCGAAACCATTCTTCTCGGGAAACCGAAGTTTGTTCTTGCGATAAGAGATTGGATTTCTAATAGAATCGGTCTGGTACCTTCTATTGACGCGGTAATAATAGTGCCCGCGACGTTATTGGAGCGTTCACCGATAAATATGAGAGACGGATTTTTAACTTCGCTTAAACCGTCGCCTTTCATTTCAAATATTCCGATTTCGCTTGTAGGTCCGAATCTGTTTTTATATGCGCGCAGTATGCGGTAAATCTGCTGTTTTTCATTTTCGAAATATAGAACGGTATCGACTATATGTTCAAGAATTCTCGGACCCGCCAAATCGCCGTCTTTTGTCACATGTCCTAGCAAAAACACGGTTATATGTTTTGATTTTGCTATTCTTAACAATTCCGCCGAACATTCTCTTATTTGTCCGACCGATCCGGGAGCGCTTGTAAATTCAGGATGATATGTGGTTTGAATCGAATCTATTACCAGAAATTTCGGCTCAATTTTATTTACAGATTCTATAATGTTTTCAAGATTTGTTTCAGATGCAAGGAAAATATTGTCTTTTGATACGTTTAATCTTTCGGCTCTTGATTTTACCTGTGATAAAGATTCTTCTCCTGAAATATATAAGACCGTTCCGTTTTTTGCAACGGCGCTTGAAATTTGAAGCATAAGCGTGGACTTGCCTATACCGGGCGCTCCTCCCAACAGGATAAGAGATCCCGGAACGATTCCTCCTCCTATCATGTTGTCGAATTCCTTAATCCCTGTTGATATCCTTTCGAAACTTTTTACGGAAACGTCATTAAGAGCAAATGTGCCCGATGAAAAACCCGTCAACTGTCTCATGCTTTGAGAATTAGATTGTGCGTTAAGAGATTCTTTTTCTTCGACAAATGTATTCCAGTTAGCACAACCGGGGCATTTGCCGAGCCATTTCGGAGATTCATAACCGCAGTTTTGGCAGACAAAAACAGTTTTGATTTTTTTATTTTTCATAGATTATTTTGAACCTGTTGCGGCGATGCTTGCAACTCCGAACATCGAAGCAAGATCCTGGTCTGTAATTTTAATTTTTATATAAGGCATAAAACTTGTTTTTGTAAGAGTATCTTCAACCTGTACTCCCGCATAGCACCAATGGAAAATTCCGAGTCTTGCGCCTATGATAATGTTAGGAGTGTCAGCGTTTTTATCATCATTCGCAGGCGTTTCGGTGCGGAATATGGCGTCAACGTTAAAGTAAAGCTTTCTGTAGCCTGAATAAATTTTATCTAAAGGAGAATATCCTATTCCGACTCCGCCTTTGCTTCTCATTATGCCGCCGTAAGCTTCAAGTTTTTCGGATCTAAAGCCTATAAGAGCGTCAAGTTTATTAAGGTTGTCTCTTTCAAACTGGTCTTTTTCATTATTTGAATTGCCCATATTTGAAATGCCTAGATAGTAGAATTTATGATTATTAGGCCTGAATCTTATTCCGAAATCATTGCGGAATCTGTCTGCTCTTGCGTCAAACCTTCCCATGTATTCCCAATCAATTTCCAATTTGCTTGCTTTTCCTGTCATCGTCTGTATCTGTTTAACGGTGGTCTTTATTTCGGTAACGGTTTGTTTAAGTTCTTTAGCCATTTCTTCATCGTTTATCAGGGTCCCGAGAGTTCCTTCTCCGTTGTTTATTTTTGTTACTATTTCGTCGACTTTAAGGGAAATCTTCTTCAATTCGAGAACAACGGTTCTTATATCTTCTTTATTTTGTTTCGTTATTTCGGATAAATCCGCCGAAAAGTTTTGGAAATTATCAATTACATCTGATATTGCTTTTTCCTTGTCGGCTATAGTTTGGCTTACTTTTTTAAGATTTGCGACCGTATCGGATAAATTATGAAAGAAATCACCGTTCATGCCTTCTGAAACATTATTGAAAACGCTTCCGACTTGTTTTGCCAGCGAAGAAAGCATTTCTTCAAGAGACTCGGTTTCTAAAGCCGTTATCGTATCTCCGTCGGATAACAATCTGTTGGAAGGCGTTCCGGGTTTAATGTCTATATATTTTGTCCCGATTATTCCCATAGAAACTATTTTTATTTTGGCGTCCGAATAAATTTTAATTTTGTTGTCTATAAGAAGAATTATTTTCGCTTTGTCGTCTTCTAAAACAATATCTTTTATGCTGCCTACGTCAACTCCTGAAATTTTTACTTTTGCTTTTTTAGGAAGACCGGAAGCATCGGCGAAATAAACGTTTATTTTATATTTTGATTTAAGACTGAGATTCCCCAGCAGCGTTACCGTAGTAAGCACGGCTAAAATCCCCAAAGCTACAAAAAAACCCAACTTCAATTCGTTAGACACAAAAATCTCCGTATTTACATAGTAAAAGTAGTTTCAACAGGGATAGGACCTTTTCTCAGTCCTTCTACAAATTGTTTTACATATGCGTTATTTGTTTTTTTTACTTCGTCAGCCGTTCCGTTAAATATGACTTTACCCTGATACAGCATAATAATTCTGTCTGCTATTTTATAAGCCGACTGCATATCATGTGTGACGACTATCGATGTTATTGACAATTCTTTTTTTAAATACATAATAAGAGAACCTATGACGTCTGACATTATAGGATCAAGCCCGGTTGTAGGCTCATCGTAAAAAACATATTTAGGTCTGTATGCGATAGCTCTTGCAAGACCTACTCTTTTTTTCATTCCTCCGCTCAGAGCGGAAGGTTTTAAATGTTCAATATCGCTTAAACCGACCATATTTAAACATTGGGAAACTCTTGTTTTTGTTTCTTCTTTGTTTAAATTAGTGAGATTCTTTATTCCGAAAGAAATATTTTCTTCAATTGTCAAAGAATCAAAAAGAGCCGCTTCCTGAAAAAGAAAACCTATTTTTTTTTGTATTTCATAAATATGGGACTTGTCGGCTTTTGTTATGTCAATATCATCAATAAAAACATTGCCACGGTCAGGTTTTATAAGCCCTACTATATTCTTAAGCAGAATGCTCTTTCCCGTTCCGGAACCTCCTATTATTACAAGAGTTTCGCCGTCTTTAACTTCAAGATCGATACCGCAGAGAACTTTTTTTTGTCCGAATGATTTATAAATATTTTCAACTTTTATCATTTGGATATTTTATAAATTTTATAATGTTTTTACTAGCATATCAATTTTTTTGTATAATATAAACAGTTTGAATTCAAAAATATTTTGTGCTATTATCTAACAATGAAAATCATTAAATTTTTAACTTGCGTTTTATCTTTAACAGTTTTTTCTTTTTCCGTCGCGTTTGCTTCAATTTCGGCAAAAAATCTTATAAGAGTGGGGATTTTGCTTAATGCGGACGAAGTCTGTGTGGCATCCGATAAACGATATACTATTGAGAACAACGGGGAAAAACGATATTTGTCGGCAGGAAAGATAAATATACGTATTTCAGGAATGCAGGCTGTTATCAAAGGGAAAAAATACAAACTGCCTTTAAGGATTACGGGCAAATCCGTTTTATCGGTTAATAAAAAACTTTACCGCGGGGATATAATTTTAAAGTCGTCTTCAAAGAATAAAATAAATGTTATAAATGAACTTTCCGTTGAAGATTATATAAAAGGAGTTCTTCCTAAAGAAGCGGACGGCGGTTCGAACCTTGAAACGCTTAAAGTTCAAGCCGTTATAAGCAGAAGTTATGCGTTGAAAAATTTATCAAGGCATGCAAAAGACGGTTTTGACGTTTGTTCGACCGTGCACTGTCAGGTATACGGCGGCGCGGGCTGTGAAAATAAAAAATGCAATCGGGCTGTTTTTGAAACGAAAGGAGAAATTGTCATTTATAATAATGAAATCGCTCAGACTCTGTTTCATGCAAATTGCGGCGGTTTTACCGAAGATCCGAAATATGTATGGAACTGGAATTCCAAAACGCCGGAATATCTGAAAGGCAGAAAAGACAAATATTGCAAAGACGGCCCTCACGCCGTCTGGACGTCAAAAATACCGGAAAAAACAATAAGAGAGAAATTGATAAAAGGCGGATACCGCGTGGGTGAAATAAAAAGTATTAAACCGTACGGAAAAACAAAAAGCAAAGGAAGAGAAAAAATCATAGTAAAACATAAAAAGGGGACTTTATCCCTTAATGCGTATAAATTCAGATTAACCGTCGATCCTTGGCTTATTAAAAGCACCATGATTGATAAAATAAGCAGGAAAAGCGGAAATTTTATTTTTGAAGGAAAAGGATGGGGACACAGGGTCGGTTTGTGTCAGTGGGGATCAAAAGTAATGGCTGAAAAAGGCTTTTCTTATAAAAAGATTCTTGAATTTTATTATCCGGGCACAAAAGTAGAGAAAATACAATATGACAAATGAAGATAATTTGCTGTCGAATTACGATTATGACATACCGGCTGAACTGATAGCGCAGGTTCCAGCAGAGCAAAGAAGCGGATCAAGACTTATAGTTCTTGACAGGAAAAAACAAACGGTTGAACACAGAAATTTTTCTGAAGTTGCCGATATGTTTGACGAAAATGACTGTTTAGTCGTAAATACCACAAAAGTTGTTCCTGCAAGATTATACGGACATAAATCTACCGGCGGAAAGGCTGAGTTATTGTTTTTAGAGCCTACAAAATCAGGTAAAACGCATTCGGTTTTATTAAAACCTTATATTAAGCCGGGACAAAACCTGTATTTTGATGACGGATATGAATGTGTTGTCGGAGATTATGACCTAAACGGCAACAGAATTGTGGAATTTAACAAAGAAGACATTTCTGTTTTGCTTGAAAAAAACGGTTTTATGCCTCTTCCTCCTTATATTAAGAGAAAAGATAAAGAAGCTGAAAAAATGTCTGCTCTTGACAGACTCAGGTACCAGACCGTTTACGCTTCCGAAAAAGGAGCGATTGCGGCTCCCACCGCGGGACTTCATTTTACAAAAGAAATAATTGAAAAATTAAAATCTAAAAAAGTTCAAATTGCAAAAGTAGTTTTGCATGTAGGCTGGGGGACTTTTAAACCTATAGTCAGCGATAATATAAAAGATCATAAAATGCTTCCGGAAAAGTATATCCTTGACGAAGAAAATGCTTTTAAAATAAACAAAGCTTTGGAGTCCGGGAAAAGAATAATTGCCGTAGGGACGACTACCGTAAGAAGCTTGGAGTCGATAGCTGGAACAAAAGGCTCTTATGATTCCTGCGGGAATCTTATGTCTGTTGAAAGCTGTTCGGGACAAACTGACATCTTTATATATCCGGGATATAAATTTAAAATGGTCAAGGCGATGTTCACAAATTTACATTTGCCTCATTCTACGCCGTTAATGATGGTAAGCGCTCTTGCCGGAAGAAATTTTATTCTGAAAGCATACAAAGAAGCGGTAATGAAAAAATACAGATTTTTTTCATACGGCGATTCGATGTTCATAAAATAATTACTTTTATTATTTTTTCTTTTTCTTTTGTTTCTTTTCCAAGTTATGCTGGTATTGGATATATTGTTCTTGTGTCAAGAGGTACCTTGTTTTTCTTTTTTTATCAAATTTTATCTGTTCCAAATCATTGTTGAGATTTTTTTTTTTGTTTAATAAATTTGTTACCGAATATTCGCTGAAATTTTGTTTTGCAAATTCTTCATCAAGGAGTCTTCTTCTCACTGCAAGTTCGTTTTCAAGAGCAATTATTTTACTTTCTTCTTCCATTTCAAGATATTCAAGTTTTGCTTTCTGGGTTTTTGTAAGATATCCTGTTTTTTTGAAACCGAGATTTCTGCCGGTTATAAAATATGTTTTACCGGAATGGGAGAAATTACTGTTTAAGATGCCGGTAATTTTGTAAACGGGCGAATCAATGTTTGAAACGGTTTTGTCTTTTGGAAAAATGCCGGTAAGATAGTAAACTTTGGCGGATTTATCATATATATTGTCAAAAATACCGCTTATATCAAAAGTCGTTTCTTCCTCATGCGATTTGCCGGTTACTCTTGCGTAAGATAATTCTCCGGTTACAGAATATGTTTTGCTTCGGGCATGATTGAATATTCCGTTTATTCCGTAAACATTGTTTTTGGAAGTAAGGTTTGACGAATTGTTTTGTTGTTTAGGGAAAATATTAACGGTTAAAGTTAATAATATTATTAAAGATATAAAGGTCGTATATATTTTTTTGTTCATTAGTTTCTTTTACAATAATATAAAGGCCACAAACAAAATTATAAATAAAATAACATATTAAATCAATAAGAATATTTTTAACTGCCGTTTGTTAAACATGTATGATTTGTATTGTTTGACATTAGATTTTAAAAAGTGATAATATAGTGGAAATAACGTTGAGGAAGGTATTGTTTTGATTAAAAAAATTGCTTTTATTTTAGTTACGGTTTTATTTGTCAGTACATATTCTTTTGCCAATCAGTCAAATATTTCTTATTTAATAGATACTCCTACATATTCAGTGCTTGATTACGGAAGTTATGATTTGCAGTTCAGGGTTTTTTCAAACGGCGGAGTTATTTCAAAATTAAATTTCGGAATATTTAAAACTCTTAATTTGGGAGTTTCATGGGAGCTTTCCAATATTATAGGCACGGGGAATGTCGTTGTTGCGGTTCCAGCTTTACAATTAAAATTTAATATTTATGAAGGTAACGGGAAAGTGCCGGGTTTTGCAATCGGTTATGACGGTCAGGGTTTCTTTTATGATGAAGAGGAAGCGGATTTCCGCCAGAAAGGCAAAGGAGTTTATTTCGTATTCGGCAAAGAGCTTTTTTTGCCTACGCTTAATCTGAATGCCGGCGTAAACGTAAATGATTTTAAAGATGCAAGATTAATAGGATTTGTAGGTTCTTCCATTACGATAATAGATCATTCTTTGACGGGTATGCTTGAATGTGATAATATAGGCAAAGGAGCATATACAAGGCTTAATGCCGGTTTAAGATTGTGGATAACCGAAAATTTTGACATTGATTTTATAATGAGAAATTTATTAACGGATGAAGAAGAAAAATACGGCTGTGAAAGAATATTCAAATTAAGCTACCAGAGCAGATTTTAAGAGGTAATAATGGCGGAATTTACGTTAGATTTTGAAAAACCTGTTGCGGAACTTGAGAATAAAATCTTAAGTTTAAAAGTTTCTGCTGAACACAGCAAGATTGATTTCTCAAATGAAATAGCGGATTTGGAAGTAAAAAAAGAAAAACTGAAAAAAGAAATTTACGACAGTTTAACTCCATGGCAGAAAGTTTTGCTTGCAAGGCATCCTAACAGGCCTTACACATTGGATTATGTAAAAATAATTTGCGAGAATTTTGTCGAGCTTCACGGCGACAGAGCATACGGAGATGATTTGGCTTTGGTATGCGGATTGGCTACAATTGACGGTAAGCCTGTAGTTGTTATAGGTCATCAAAAAGGCAGAACAATACAGGAAAATATGGACAGAAATTTTGCAATGGCTCATCCTGAAGGATACAGAAAAGCTTTAAGAATAATGAAAATGGCCGAAAAATTCGGCAGACCGATAATTACTTTTATAGATACATCCGGAGCTTATCCCGGTATTGCCGCCGAAGAAAGAGGACAGGCGGAAGCAATTGCAAGAAATTTAAGAGATATGTCCGTTTTGGAAGTTCCCGTAATAAGTATCGTTATAGGCGAAGGCGGTTCCGGAGGAGCGTTGGGAATCGGCATCGGGAATAAAGTCGCAATGCTTGAAAATTCATATTATTCGGTAATTTCTCCGGAAGGCTGCGCGGCAATTCTTTTCAGAGACGCGGCAAAAGCCCGCGAAGCCACGGAAGCGTTAAAAATTACGGCCAAAGACTTGTTAAAAAATAAGGTTATTGACGAAATAATAAAAGAACCGTTAGGCGGCGCTCATATGGACCCTGTCGAAACGGCAATGAATATTAAACAAATGATAAATAAAAATTTGTCTTTATATTCTAAAATGACAAAGCAGCAGATACTTGAAGACAGATATAACAAAATAAGAGCAATGGGCGTATTTGAAGAAACTGTAGCAAAGAATAATGTTGCCGGTAAAACAACAAAAGAAGTAAAAAATAAAAGAAGTAAGAAATTCTAGGAGGAAGGAAAAATGGCATTAGTCCCTATGAAGCAAATTTTGGAAGAAGCTAGAAAGAAAGGGTACGGCGTAGGCGCATACAATGTGAATAATATGGAACAGGTTCAGGCAATTATGGCAGCCGCAAAAGAAACGCAGTCCCCTGTTATTATTCAGGCAAGCAGAGGCGCTTTGAAATATTCAAATTTCACATATCTTAAACACATAATGTTTGCTGCTGTTGAGGAAAACCCTGAAATACCTGTAGCAGTGCATTTGGACCACGGGAATTCTTTAAAAACTGCGCAGGAAGCAATATCTTTGGGTTTTTCATCGGTTATGATAGACGGTTCTTTGATGGAAGACGGGAAAACCCCTTCAGATTATGCATATAATGTAGCAGTAACAAAATCAGTTGTTGAATATGCCCACAAATACGGCGTTACCGTTGAAGCCGAAATCGGAAGACTCGGCGGAATTGAAGACGGAGTCGGTTCCGGCTCAATACATTTGACGGATCCTAAAGAAGCAAAGAAATTTGTTGATGAAACCGGCGTTGACGCGTTGGCGATAGCAATCGGGACTTCACACGGCGCATATAAATTTAAAGGTTCAAAAGAACTTGCGTTTGACGTTTTGAAAGAAGTAAGAGCTCTTATAGATATTCCTATTGTTCTCCACGGAGCATCATCCGTTCCTCAGGAACTTATTGACGCAGTCAATAAATACGGAGGCAAAATGCCGGGAGCAACGGGAGTCCCTATGGAAAGTCTCAAAAAAGCAATTCAGCTCGGCGTGTCAAAAATTAATGTTGATACCGACGGAAGACTTGCAATAACAGCCGCGATAAGAAAAGTTTTTGCAGAAACTCCTGAAAAGTTTGATCCGAGAGAATATCTGGGTCCTGCAAGAGAAGCTTTAAAAGGCATTATCGCAGGGAAAATGAGAGATTTCGGAACAAACGGACATGTCGGAGATTATGCTCCTGTTTCTTTGGAAGAAATGAAAAAGTTTTATAAATAGATGTTGACAATAAAAATAATGTCTGTTATAATTTGTACAATATTTAATGCGGTTAATTTAATTTTTGAAGTAAGATAAAAAAGGGGGATTTAGTATTATGGCAAATTATGAATTAAAGGGCGTATGCGTAGTTTCTCTGTTTAAGAATTTCCCAATAGTATTTGCATTGTTGGGAGCAATTATCGGAATATTTACATTTTTTATTTTCCCGACTGAATTGGCGGGGAATCTCGGTTTCGGCGCAAGAATTCTTTCTTGGTTGATTTTTATCGTTCTATACACTGCTATTATGTCAGTGGGTATAGTTGCTGTTGCATGGATTTATAATTTTGTAGTTTCAAAAATAGGTAAAGGTGCAGTTATAAAATTAGAACAGACAGTAGAATAATTTTTTTACACCGGTTTATTGAGGTTTAAAATATCTCAATAAACCGGTATTTCTTTCCCAGAAGGGTATTTAATGAATCTGAGATTTAAGCTTACCCTATATATTTCATTTCTTTTATTAATTGTTATTATCGGCGTTTCTTATAACATTTTTATAGCCCAAAAAAAATTTTTAACGCAGCAGCTTTCCGAAAGCAGAGAAAGAACTTTCAAAAGCTTTGTGTTTATGTGTAACGAAGCCGCAAAGGTCAAAGATGAACTGCAGGTTTATAATGCAGTTTCTTTGGTTGTAAGCATACATAGACCGTCAGCCGTATATGCCGGTTATATAAATTCAAACAATATATCGACATATGTTTCCAGAGATAATAATAAAAATATTGATTCGGAATTTAAAAGAAGAATAAAACAGTCTTCAATAGATTTTTCGGAAAAATATACTTCGCTGAGCGGAGAGAAGATTTATGAATTTGCCGCGCCGCTGTTTGTCGACGGAA
>Ga0265294_10001617_pt1 | contig 30359 bp, 22 predicted proteins | sample MunlanPumphouse3_FD_192504 | JGI IMG/M metagenome (GOLD analysis project Ga0265294, IMG submission 192504) | Groundwater microbial communities from a municipal landfill in Southern Ontario, Canada - Pumphouse #3 | ecosystem: Environmental > Aquatic > Deep subsurface > Groundwater | place...
GTGGGCTACAATAATATTGATCTGGAAGCGGCCAAATCCCGCAATATAGCAGTATGCAACACTCCTGGAGTGCTGACGGAGAGCACTGCGGATCTAACCTGGGCATTGATAATGGCAACTGCCCGCAGAATCGTTGCCAGTGATATTTTCACCCGGGAAGGGCATTTTACAGGCTGGAAACCCCTGCTATTTCTGGGCAAAGATGTCCATGAACGCAAGCTGGGGATTATTGGTATGGGCAGAATAGGCCAGGCCGTTGCCCGTCGTGCCACAGGATTTGACATGAAGGTGCTCTATACCTCACCCCAACCGAAGGAACTCCCCTTTGCAGCCGAACATCTGCCACTGGATGAATTGCTTCGGGAAGCAGATATCATCAGTTTGCATTTACCGCTTACAAATGATACCTGGCATTTATTGGGAGCTCGCGAACTTGATCTGCTGAAACCTGGCGCCATCCTGATCAATACTGCCAGAGGCGCAATTGTGGATGAAGCAGAACTAATCACAAGGCTGCGTGATCAACGGATTTTTGCAGCGGGATTTGATGTTTATGAACATGAACCGGATATCCCGCAGGAGCTACGGGAACTTGATAATGTGGTGCTTTTGCCTCATATTGGTTCTGCCAGCATAGAAACTCGTACTAAGATGGGATATCTGGCTGCTGCAAATGCCATCGCTATCATCCGAAATGAAGCTGCTCCAGCCCGGATAGTTTAGCTCTGTTTCCAGGATTCCAGCAGCTTCACACGTAACTGAGCATAGGTTTCTTTCAAACGCTCGGCAAAATCAGGCTTTTTGTAGTCCATAAAACTATGGTTTGCGACTTTCAGACCATGTTTGTAGAATTCCTTAGCTTTTTTGAGATCGGTAAAACTGAAATCCGCAAGATGTGCATCAATGTAGATATCTGGTTTATACTGGGTGGCAGCCTGCACCGCTATAAATCCCTGGTTCAGCATAAGGGACTGCATGAATACATCATAACGGCCGATTCTTTTCGCTTCCCCGGATCTGCCAGGCTTGATATATTCTGCCTTCAGGGATACTGGCGGTAATACATTGACCGCAATGGTGATCTCTCCAGGCACCTTCTCCGCAAAAGCCAGGGGCAGGGGATGAGCTACTCCCCCATCGACCAACAGGTATTCTCCGATTTCGTGAGGTGCAAAAATAAAGGGGAGGGAGCTGGAAGCTCGCATGGCATCAGCCAGAGAACCTTTATCGATCAGAATGCTGCACTGCCGGTGTAAATCAAAGGCTACGGCAATAAAGGGGATAGAACAATCCTCAATCTGAAGCTCGGAAGTCCACTGCATAAACAGCTTGTGAATGGCCTTGCCATCAAAGATACCGCTACGGGAAAAATCCAGATTTAGAGGATTGAACAATTCTATCGTGGAGACGTCTTCAGCCAGATCCAGCATTTCCCTGCCACCCATACCCAAAGCAGTGCACGCGCCAATGATTGCCCCCATTGACGTGCCAACGATTCCAGAGATCTCAAAGTGCTCACGCACTGCTGTGATTATCCCCATGTGCGCCAGCCCGTATGCAGAGCCCCCGCCCAGGATTAATCTTGCCTGTTTCATCGAAACCTCCTGATTTTCGCATACACACGGTAGTTGTGCCTGACAACAAAGACAAACAAGACATTGCTCACCGTCAGCACCACATTGATGGTCAAAAGCTCATTACCGCCGTAGAAAGACATGGCTGGTATCAACAAACCCAAGAGCAGCATTTTGAAAATAAAGATACCCCGGGGTATGCCCAGCTTGCGAAATACCCATCTTGCCAATGGGTTTCGCTCCCTATGATAATGATGCGGACGGATCACCAGATAAGTGGAATGTCCATCTAATACATTCACCAGGATAAACAGCAGCAACAGCACCCAAAACAATACGGAGCTGCTGGAATAGACCTTGTAAAGCGCTTTGAGAATAAGCAGAGATACCTTCATAAACCAATCCTGCTCAAGCCCGGGTTTATGGCAAGGAAAAACAACGGTTTATCAAAGCAGTTGATGTTTAGCACTGATCATCAGGAAAACCGGCATCCACAGCAATTCCATTTGCATCACATGTGTTTTCACATGTGTTTTCATACTGCATCACACGCCAGGATGGCGTATCCACATTGGTTGTCGTCACAATGCGGTCACCTTGCCGTTACTTTTGTAACCACATCGTAACCGCATTGTGACGACAGCTAATGGGGATACACCGTTGATTCCGATGCGGCTGAAACAAGCATAGCCCTGGTTGCTGAAGGTGAGAAATCATCCCATTGTAATCTTGATGGGAACTGTGAGAATAAATTCGGTGCCGCGCCCCAGTTCAGAGACGATAGAAATATCCCCTCCCAAAAGTTTGGCCAGACCCTTGCAAATCGGCAAACCCAGTCCTGCTCCGTCATGCGGGCGAGTGATACTCATATCAGCCTGAAAAAAGCTATCAAAGATTCTGCTCTGGTCCTGAGGAGCAATTCCCAGTCCTGTATCCTTTACTTTGAGGATCAGTATGTTGTGGTTGATCTGGCAGGATAACTCCACCATGCCACTAGTTGTAAAGTTAATGGCATTATCCATTGCCTTTGCCATGATTTGCATCAACTTATGTTCGTCGCTCAGGATTTCAACATCGGTCAATTCGTTGGGAACCACACAGCTGAGCTCCAGATCTTTAGCAAAGGCTGGAGCTTTGTAGAGATCAAAGATCTTATGCATCAACTGGTTTAAGCCAAAAGCTGCAATGTTGACTGCTTCCTGTCCCGAATCGATCTTGGCAAAATCAAGGATATTGCCAATCAACTGCATCATCCGTCTGCCACTGCTCTGGATATAACCAGCAAATTCACGAACGGATTCAGGGCTTTGCTCCGCTTGAATCAGGAGCTGGCTGAAGCCCATGATGCCATTCATTGGCGTGCGGAACTCATGCGACATATTCTGCATAAAGCTACTCTTGAGCTTTTCGCTCATCACTGCCCGCTCTTTTGCGCGATACAATTCCTGCATGGCCAGCACCCTGTCCTGGATGTTTTCGATCATCCCCATAAGGTATATGTTATCATTCAAAGTATCAAGAATGCGCACCACTGTCACCATCCCCCATATCTCGGTGCCATCCTTGCGAATAAACTTCTTTTCCCTTTGATAATGCGGAATATCGCCTCTCAGGACGCCATCATGCAGATCCTGATCAAGCCCAACGAAATCCGGATGAGTAACTTCTTTGATCGTAAGCAAGCGCAATTCCTCCTCGGAATACCCCAGAAACTTAGTAAAACTGGCATTAACGCGGAGAAACTGACGCTTGGCATCGGTGAGAGCTATGCCAATCGGAGAGCGGTCAAAGATAGCCCGGAAACGCTCTTCACTGGATTGCAGCATCTCCAGATTCTGCCTTTGATTGGTTATATCCCCAACCACATAGACAGAACCTTGCAAGTCCTGTCCGGAATCCATTAGTGGAGTACTGGATATGGAGAGCCAGCGCCCCTGATGGTTCACCACGGTGCTATTATGATCCTGTACAGCATCGTTGGAGTTAAATGCTGTGTCTTCGGGAATAAGCTCGGTGCAGCTTTTACCAATCACGCTCTGGGGATCAAGACCCAGAATGTTCTGAACAGCCTGGTTGGTACGCCGGACTACTAAATTCTCATCCAAAAGCCAGATCACATCTGGCACGGCATCAAAAGTAGCCCGCCATTGATTGGACACCTGCAAGTTATCCCGATACATCTTTTGACGGGAACTGTAGTTCATAAACATCGCTGCTCCAAATAGCAACATGATGTTGAGAGCAAAAATCAGCCAGGATTTTCCCAGCATGCTGCTATTAAGCTCTTCCAGGTCAATGCTCTGCACGATTAACCAAGGTAGATATTTGACTTCAGATACTGCCGTCAAAGCCAGCCTGCCCCGGTAATCATAGCTTTCAAATACCAATTTGGAATCATATACACTACGTGCCCGATACATGTTTGACGACATCAATCGGCGGATTTTTTCCCGCATTGAAGCACTAACGTTTTCTCGAAGCTGAGTCAAAAAATGATAGCCCCGCTTATCTTGGGCGAGAATTACAGTGGAGGTTAACTGAGTGGCATAAACCGGACTACTGGTGAGTTCTTCAAGATAAGAGGAAGGCCGTAGCTGCAACAACAACAAGGGTCCTTCTCCATTTTTCTGCAGAGATGTCCAATAACGCAGATATTCTACTGTGTTGTTGCCCTTCTCGCCAGGATCTGGATCAAGACTGGCTTCCACAAAGGGAGTTGTTAGATCCTTCAACATTTTCCGGGCATATAACTGCTCGGTTTTTGAGATTTGAGGATGAGGTGGAGCAGAGCGGGTGATGTCGTTTTCAGGATCAAAAAGGGCGATCAGGCAACCAGGATTTTGCTGAAACACAATATGCATCCAGGTAAGAGCATAAATCGCAGAATGACTTTGGGTATCCCCCTGCAATATAACCTGCATCCCTCTTTGCAAATCGGTATTATTACGAACTTCCTGAACCATCTTGAAGCGTTGATCCAGCCAGTCTTCCAATTCATGAGTCTTGGCATCCAGTGTAAGCAGGACTTGTTCTCGCATGCTCATCTTGAAGGTCCGGCTTTCCATACGCAAATATATGATGGCTGCAAGACTGACGACAAGCACCAGCGCAGTGAACACAGTAACATTCATCTGATTCAGGCGTCCCCGGCTATCATCCCTGGATAAACCAGAGAGAAATCTAAGCAGATGCAGGATTCCCCGGTCGATTTTCTCCAGAAAAGCCAGACTGAGTATGATAAGCGAGATTGCTGTGGTCTGAGACATTGGCACAGAGTTCATAAACGCAATCATCCTCACACCGGAAACAGAAGAATACAGCATGATCAGACTGATCGTGAAGGCGCTGATACTAAAGACAAAGCAAACTACCCGCCCCATCCGGGTGGGTTTCTGCTCTGCAAACTCAATGAAATAAACTATAGTCAACAACACAAAGAGCAGAGCAGTCAAAGCAGACATCGCCCCCATCAGACTCCCATCCGGGGCGTTGGTCATCTCAGTAAAGAGAGTATCCGGATGCCCGGCATAATCCACAAAATATGCCCCGATAACTGTCAGGCAATACACTACTATACCAATCAGGAGACTATCAACAAGTGCCCGGCTTTGGCGCCTAACGGTTCGGATAAAGACAATTGTGGAAAGCAAAAAACCTGAAAGGGCTGTAGTTGGTGCAATCCTGAGAAAGAACAGGATACCCATCTGAGGATTTAGCGCCCGGAGGCCCCAATTGATGATGGCAAGAAGATAGAGCAGTAAAGGAACTGCACTGAAATAAGCGATTAGCTTATTGATCCGGGCTTCATAATCATTCATAATTTCTTAACCTTAGCAGGACAATGAGAGGGGAGTAATCATGGAAAATTTATCCGTTTCAAACCAATTAGCAAGTATGAATTCAATCAGGAGTGGGATTTCCATCAGAAAAGCGCGGCTTTGGAAGATAGCCGCTTATTCTGCTTAAGCATTGCGATGCCAGGCAGATGCACACAAACTGCCCTTTTTCTATTGACAAAAAAGCCGAGCCATGAGTTTATGCTCGTCTTGAGAATCAAAATTAGTGCTCGTGGACTTAGAAGTATAATCTGATAGACACTTACAATAATGAAGTGACTTTCGTTCACAGCCTTATAGCCAAAGGAGATACACAAAATGGCAGTACCAAAAAGAAAAACTTCGAAAACTCGTAGAGATAAGCGTAGAACACATGATGCTCTGAGCATTCCAAGCTTCAGCACTTGTGCAAAATGCAACGAACCTGTACGTTCACATCATATTTGCGACAATTGCGGCACTTATAACGGCAGACAAATCCTCGACGCTAAGGAATAGATTTGCGGGTAGCGCTGGATGCCTTTGGAAGCGATGCAGCACCCTTTCCCGAAATTGAAGGAGCTGTATTAGCAATAAAGGAAGACCTCTGCAGCGAAGTGATCTTGGTTGGAAATCAGGAAGTCATCGCTGCTGAACTCAGCAAATACTATTACGACTCTTCCCGCATCAAGATTGAAAACGCCTCTGAACGCATAGAAATGGGCGATAGCGCTGCATCTTCTGTGCGCAGCAAGCGCGATTCTTCGATGGTGCGCGCGATAGCTTTGCACAAAGAAGGCAAAGCAGATGTAGCGATATCAGCGGGCAACACTGGAGCCATGATGAGTGCATCGCTGCTTACTCTTGGGCGCATGAAAAATGTGTTGCGCCCGGCAATTGCGGTTGTATTCCCCACACAACAAGGTCACGAGATTATCCTTGATGTCGGAGCAAATGTGGATTGTGAAGCACAACACCTGCTACAATTTGCTGTCCTGGGTTCAAAGTACTTTGAGTATTTCTTCAAAGAACCCCGTCCCCGCATCAGTCTGTTGAATATCGGCGAAGAGAGTGCCAAAGGTAATAGTATGTCCAAGGAGGCTCATCAGCTAATGGCTTCCAGCCCGGACATCAATTTCGTAGGCAATATCGAAGGCAAGGATGTGATCTCAGGCGTTACCGACGTTATTGTATGTGATGGCTTTGTGGGAAATGTGATGCTGAAAACAGTGGAAGGAGTTGGCTTTTCCATCTTCTCCATACTGAAAGAACAGATCAATAAAGATTGGGTGGCCAAAATCGGCGCAATCCTTTCTTATCCGGTGTATAGCTATATCAAGAAAAAGCTTGATCATACCGAATATGGTGGGGCATTATTAGTTGGGCTAAACGGAATATCAGTTGTATCACATGGTCGCAGCAATGCCAAGGCCATTAAGAACGCTATCCGTTTTGGGGCTCGCATTGCCGAATCCGGCTTTGTTAAGCACACCCAGGAATATTTTGAGAGGTTGTAATGGGAAACTACTTTGCCAAGTTCTCTGCTTTTGGGAGTTTTGCTCCAAAGAAGATCCTGACCAATCAGGATTTGGAAAAAATGGTGGATACTTCTGACGAATGGATCCGCACCCGCACAGGAATGGTGGAGCGGCACATTGCCTCCGCTGAAGAAGCTGCCAGTGATCTTGCCTATCAGGCAGCAGTTAGTGCCATAGAATCATCCAAAGTAAAGTATAAAGAGATCGATCTCATCATTGTTGCAACGATCTCCGGAGATCACGCTTTCCCGTCCACCGCCTGCATCATTCAGAAGAAGCTGGGCTTGAAAAACATACCGGCATTTGATGTTTCGGCGGGATGCACAGGGTTTATCTATGCCTGTGACATTGCCCGTCAATACATCGAAAATGGTGCGGCGCGGCATATCCTGGTGGCTGGAGTGGAAGTGTTAACCAAAATCACAAATTGGAACGATCGAAATACCTGCGTCCTGTTTGGGGATGCCTCCGGAGCCTGTGTGATGTCCCGGGCAGAGCCCAGTGATATATCCCGCATCATAGATAGCAAGATCGATGCCGATGGCAGCCAGGGAGAGTATCTGGTGCAAGCAGCAGGAGGCTCTCGTCTTCCCGCAAGCCACGAAACCGTTGATGCCAATCAGCATACCGTATATATGGAAGGCAACCGCATATTCAAGAATGCCGTAAAAAGCATGTATGCCTCCTCAGATGAGTTGTTGCGTCGCAACAATCTAAGTGCTTTGGACATTGATTGGGTTATCCCTCATCAAGCCAATCTACGCATCATTGAAGCTTTGGCTGACAAGATGAAGGTGCCAATTAACAAGGTAATCGTGAATATCCATAAATATGGAAACACCTCATCTGCAACCGTCCCATTGGCAATTGATGAAGCCATCCGCGCCAAGAAAATCCGCCGGGGCGATATCCTTTTGCTAACCTCATTTGGAGCCGGTCTCACCTGGGGTAGCATCCTGGCACGTTATTAGGAGCTGATATGAAGACAGCTTTCATTTTTCCCGGACAGGGAGCTCAGTATGTAGGGATGGCGCAGGATTTCGTCCAAAATGATCCCAGCCTCGCCAGGATTCTGGAGCAGTTTGATCTTGGGCACAATACACAACTGGCCAAGACCATGGCGGAAGGGCCTGATGAACTCCTCAAGCAAACTCATCTCACTCAACCTGCAATTCTCTTTCACAGCATTTGCGCATTGAGAGCATTCCAAGCCAGGTATAAGCTCCAGCCCTCTTATGTGGCGGGTCACTCCCTGGGTGAGTTTACTGCCCTTGTGGCTTCTGGTATCCTGAATCTGGAACAAGCCCTGCATTTGGTTCATAAACGGGGTGAATTCATGATCAAAGCCGTGGGAGACACTCCCTTTGCAATGGCCGCAGTAATCGGATTGGATTCTCAAGTGGTTCAACAGATTTGTGTATCCGCAACGGACTCTGGCCTGGTTCAGGCTGTAAACTTCAATACCCCGATCCAAACCGTAATTTCTGGCACAGAATCCGGGGTAGCCAAGGCCAGTGAACTGGCTAAAGTTCAAGGAGCAAAGCGTGTGTTACCGCTGGTAGTGGGAGGCCCCTTTCATACGCCTTTGATAGATAAAGCCAGTGGCTGGTTAATCGACGAAATGAATCAGATTCAGTTCAAAGATGGTTCAATCCCCGTTGTATCTAATCTCGACGCCCAGGCTTCAACTGGTGGTGATACAGCCCGGAATAAACTTGGGAAACAGATTATATCAGCAGTTCAATGGGTGGATTGCGTCCGCTTCATGGTCAAACAAGGCGTCACCCACTTTATCGAGTTTGGTCCGCAAAAAGTTCTCTGCGGGATGATAAAGAATATTGACAAAGAAGCAAGCTGTTTTAACATTGATCGAATTGAGGATCTTGCTGCCTTGGAAGAGATTACGAAGTGAACGCCATTCAGCTTGAGAGCTCTAATAGTCTTAAAGGATAGTAAAATGTACGATTTTTTAGATAAAGTGGTTTTGATCACCGGGGCTGCCCGGGGAATTGGTTTTGCCATTGCCGAAAGCTTTGCCAAAGCTAAAGCTACAGTTTTGATCCTGGATTTGAACCAGGAAGCAATTGATACCGCAGTCAACAGATTGATAGATCTGGGTGGGAAAGCTGCCGGATATATGGCAAATGTCACCAATTCCAAGGGCATTGAAGAGCTGTTTGCCCGCATCATTCAAGAACATGGCAAGATTGATGCTTTGATCAATAACGCCGGAGTAACCCGGGATAATCTGATGCTGAGGATGAAAGAAGAAGAGTGGGATCTGGTGCTCAACATCAATCTCAAAGGTGCCTTTATCTGCAGTCAGAAAGTCTTTAAACACATGATGAAAGCCCGTAGCGGCAGCATAATCAATATTGCCAGCGTGATCGGAATCATGGGTAATGCCGGGCAAGCCAATTATGCAGCCTCCAAGGGTGGCCTGATAGCTTTAACAAAAAGCTGTGCAAAGGAGTTTGCCAGCCGCAACATCCGCGTAAATGCAGTGGCTCCCGGCTTCATAGAAACTGAAATGACAGCCACTCTAAGCGATGAAATCCGGGCAGAATATGCCAAAGTAATTCCCCTGAATCAGATGGGAAGCCCCTTGGATGTAGCCAAACTCTGTATGTTTTTGGCATCAGATGAAAGTACTTATATAACCGGTCAAACCATCGCTGTCGATGGTGGATTGACCATGCACTGATCTTGTGCAAAGTAAACGTAATAACCCAAAATACAAGGATAAAAAACTCGTATCAATTCCATAGGAGGAACAATGGATATTGAAGCCAAAGTAAAACAGATCGTGATGGACAAACTGGGCGTTGAAGAAGCTCAGATCGTTCCTGAAGCAAACTTCATTGAGGATTTGCGTGCTGATTCTCTGGATACAGTAGAATTAGTAATGGCATTTGAAGATGAATTTGGTCTGACAATTCCTGATGAAGATCAGGATAAACTTCGTACCGTTGGTCAAGCCATCGATTATCTGAAAGGAAAACTCGGTTAATCGAACCCACATCCGGAATCAATCCTGATAGCATTGATATCAGGATTGATTCCAATTTACTCTGCATTCATCTGAGTTATCCACTTTCTCAATACGATGCTTCAGAAGAATGCAGTATTTCTCACTGAATACAAGAGGTAGATATGACAAAAAGACGTGTTGTAATAACTGGTATGGGCGCAATCACTCCGGTGGGTCACAATGTAGCACAAACCTGGCAAAGTCTGATCAATGGAGTATGCGGAGTAGGCATGATCAGTCACTTCGATGCCAGTACTCTTCCAGTTCAAATTGCCGCTGAAATCAAGAACTACGACCCTGAAGAGCACTTTGATCATAAAGAAGTAAAAAAACTTGATATATATACCCAATATGCAATGATCGCAGCTAGGGAAGCTGTCAAGGATTCTGGATTGGAAGCAGGTAATTTTGATCCTGATCGAACTGGCGTCATCTCTGGAGCCGGAATCGGTGGAATCCTGACCTTTGAAGAGGAATGCGTGAAATGCCACACCGCGGGACCTCGCCGCATCAGCCCCTTCTTTATTCCCAAAATGATTGGCAATATTGCCGCCGCTCACATCAGCATCGAGCATAATTTTAAAGGCATCAACTTCAATGTGATGAGTGCCTGTGCAAGTGCCAACCACGCTTTGGGTACGGCTCTGCGCTCAATTCAATATGGAGATGCCGATATCATCATCTCTGGCGGAACTGAAGCCGCAGTAACTCCCCTTGCCGTAGGTGGCTTCACCTCGATGCGCGCTCTTTCAACCCGCAATGATGATCCGCAAACTGCTTCCCGCCCTTTTGATAAGGAACGCGATGGCTTTGTGATGAGCGAAGGTGCCGCCTTCCTGGTTTTGGAAGAGCTGGATCATGCTATTGCGCGAGGCGCAAAGATTTATGCTGAGTTAGCTGGCTATGGTGCCAGCGGTGATGCCTTCCATATCACAGCCCCCACCGAGGATGGAGAGGGTAGCACCAGAGCGATTCTGATGGCCATCAAGGATGCTGGATTGACTCCTGAAGACATTGATTATATCAATGCTCATGGAACTTCCACTCCCCTGAATGATAAGGGTGAAACGCAATCATATAAATCCGCTTTCGGCCCTCTGGCTTACAAGATGAAAATCAATTCCACCAAGTCCATGGTGGGACACATGCTTGGAGCTGCAGCGGGAATTGAGGCAATCGTATGTGTAAAAACGATTGAGACCGGCACTATTCATCCCACAATAAACTTGCTAAACCCCGATCCCTATTGCGATCTGGATTATACTCCCGGCTGCTCTGTGCAACATACAGTTAATGCAGCTCTCTCCAATTCATTAGGTTTCGGTGGTCACAATAGCGCTATCGTGATCAAACGCTATAAGAAGTAACTAATAATCAGATATCCCGCTGGTGATGATTGCATCAGCGGGAGCTTTTTCGAAAGAGAAGCAATGAGTGCAAAATTGAAAAAGATCATCACCCAAATCCTGGACTATTTTAACGGCAAACGCATGCCAGAACCTTATCCTAAGTGGGAAAAGAGTTTGGGGCAATTGCAAAAGAAGCTTGATTATACTTTTCATGATACCACCCTGCTGAAGGCTGCCCTCACCCACAAATCCTATCTGCGCCGTCATTTTGGTGATCATAAAGCTCCTTCACCATTTGAACGCATGGAGTTTTTGGGCGATAGCATCCTCGGATTTGTTGTTTCTAAAGAGCTTTTTGCCCGGCACCCGGAAGAACAGGAGGGAAAGCTCTCCAAACTTAAATCCAAGATTGTCTCAGAGACCTATCTGACCCTCAAAGCCAACAATCTGGAGCTTGGCAAATTCCTCTTACTGAGTCCGGAAGAAGCCGCTTCAGGTGGAGCATCCAAGCCTTCCATCCTCTCGGACAGTGTTGAAGCTCTGATCTGCGCCATATATCTGGATAGTGGCATTGCTGCCGCCACCAGATTTATCAAAGCGCATATTCTGGAAAACTACGAAGAAACAGTGACCAGAGATGAGCTTGTAAACTACAAATCAATATTGCAAGAATATCTACAAGGCCGCAATCAGGAACCTCCAAGGTATGTTACAATCGCCGAAGAAGGCCCTGAGCATCAAAAAACCTTTGTGGTTGAAGTTCGCTTTGGCAACAAACTGAGCTGCACGGGAAAAGGCAATACCAAGAAGAATGCTCACCAGGAAGCTGCCCGTTTGGCTTGCCAAAAACTGGGAATCTAGAGACTTTCGTCTAATCTCTATTACAATTTCTTAACGATCAGCTTGTTCCCTTCGATATCCAACACTTCAACTTTGGCGTTTAACTCGATGCTTTCACCGTTCTGACTGATGGCAACCCATTCCTCGCCACCAATCTTTACATAGCCCCGCGCATCAGACTCGATAGCCGATGTTATATGCCCAGATTTACCCTTGAGTGCATATACATTGGTCTCGCTGCCGGGATTAGATAGAACTTTCTTTCCCAGTTTTCGCATAAACAGGAAAGCAATGAAACTGAAAACTGCAAAGATCAGGATTTGGAAAGGGATGCTATCCTCTACAAAGGGAATCAGGGCCAGAAGCCCCGTAATGATTGCACCAATACCCAGTGAGATAAAGAAAAAAGCCGGATCAAAGATTTCAATGATGATGAAAGCAATGCCAATGATCATCCAGACGTGCCAGGCAAGTAATTGCATCTTAATCTCCTGTTATTTGTTTTCTTCCTCCGAATCGGAAGAGTTGGATTTGTCTTTGTAAATACGCTTAACCTTGCGTTTGTTTGAACGATAGCCATAGTTTGCTCCATAGCGGTCATATTTTGAGTATGAACCACCATAGTTGTATCCGCCGCCTAATCCACCACTGGAGAAACCCTTTACGCCCATTAAGGACAGGATATGCATAATCAGACGGGCACCAAAATAGACCAATATAGCCCCGATGGTAAAGATACCCAGCCAGGTTAAATATGTAAGAACCATGCTCTCAACCTGGCTAATAAAGGTAGCTCTTCCCCGAACCGGGCTAAGTGTGATGTATAAAAGCACATTCTTGGCTTCTTCAAGCCGTTCCAGATTGCTGCGGCTTTGTTGAATCATAGCATGCAAGGCTTCCTTGCGGCGATTCTGCGCATCGGAGGGGAAACGCACCAGAGCCAGATCCGTCTGTTCCTTTTCATAAGACGCCAGGCGAGTAGATTCGCTCTCAAAATCCAAATTCACCAGGGATGTATCTACCTGTTCGATCTGAGAAACCACGGAACCATACTTTTTTAGCTCGGTAACTACAGAGTTAACTTCATTTTGATCCAAGGTGAATAAGTAGGCTCCAAATCCACCTTCATTCTGTCTGCGAATCTTCTGTTTGGCCAATTGGTCAATGATCGTATTAATGCCGGATTGAGCCTTGTTGACATCTGTAGAAGTGAAGGTTATCTTTGCTTTGTTGATAAACTTAAGGTCACGATATTCGTTTTGGCTGTCCTTGAAGTTAAAAGTGGGAGTCTTACTTCCCCGTTTCTCGAACTGCACTATCGTGGCTGCCAAAGCCAAAAAAACGATAAAAATCGCTATGCCTCTAACTCTGCGTTTACTGGTTTTGCTCACGTAAATCCTTCCTTTGTTTGATAATCAATTCTTCCGCATGTTTTAGAGCGTGTTGCGTGATGTTGCCAGAAAGCATTCTGGCTAATTCACGAATACGTTCCGCGGGATTCAACACACTCAAAGTCACACTGGTTTTAATCTCACTTTTCTTTTCCACCGCAATATGGGTATTTGCATAGGCTGCAATCTGCGCTAAATGCGTAACACACAATATTGGATGTTGTTGGGCAATGCAAGCAATTGCCGAAGCCATCAGTTCCGCTGTCTTCCCGCCAACCCCGGAATCTATCTCATCCAGAATCAGCAATTTGGGGTACATCCGTTGTGACAACACCTGCTTGATGCCAAGCAGGATTCGGCTCAATTCACCACCGCTGGCAACATGTGCCAAAGGCTTGAGGGAACTGCCTGAATTTGCCGAAAAGAGTATCTCCACAGCGTCCTGACCGCTTTCAGTAAAAGCTGCCATTGCATTAGTCATAACATTTTCTGAGGCTGCATTTTTGTCAATCCGAATTTGGATTGAGGACTGAGCCAAGGCCAGTTGACGAATACTATTTTGTAGTTCCTCTGCCAGAGCAAGAGCAGCAGTTCTACGAATTGCACTCAGCTTATCTGCTTTTTGGGCAAGCTCTTGCATACCAATAGCAATGGATTCTTGCAGGGCGATGATCTGTTGTTGAAAATCATCAGCACTGGCAATTTCTTTTTGCCTCTTCTGAAATAGTTGCAATAGCTCTTCCACATTATGCACTCTATGTTTATACAGCAGGTTATTGATTGTGTCCAATCTCGATTCCAGATAGCTGAGCCGACCAGGATCAAAACTGATGTTATCTGTTAATGAACTTAGCGTCTGAGCTGTGTTACGTAACGCTTCCGTCGCTTCAACAAGTAAGGATGCAGCATCTTCAATCTGAGGATTTAAGCGTCTATAATGCTCCAATTGCGCTTGAAACTGTCCCAATTGATCTACAATACTGTTTTCGGATTCCATCAAAGCCAGATTCATGCCCAGAGCCAGTTCCTGAATCTCCTTGCCGTGACTTTGCAGTTCGAACTCTTGTTGCAAATCTGTATCTTCACCTGCCTGGATATCAGCCTTTTCCAGTTCAGCATACTGGTAGCGGTACAGCTCCAACCTCTGCTGCTGCATTTCTTCCTGTTTCTGCATTTCTTGCAGTTGTCTCTGTTTGCTCTTGAGTTCTTTGAATGCCATTGCAAAATCGGCGCACAAACCCGTGGAATCAGCATATCTGTCCAGAAGCTCAAGTTGATATGCAGTTGAAAGCAGTTTCTGTTGATCCCTCTGATGGTGAAAATCCAGAAGCAGTGGTTTCAGATTCTTTAGAACCTGTGCGCTAACCTTCCTGCCACCAACAAAATAGGAAGACTTCCCATTCACTGAGATTTCTCTAGCCAAAACGAGTTCTTCTTCCCAATCTGCATTGATCTGATTCAAGTATTCTCGCAGTAGGGGATCCTGATTGGGGATGAAGCTGGTCTCCAAATATATAGGGGATGATGGATCATAAGCCTCAAGTCCTGCTGCACTATCGCCAAAGATCAGAGCTACAGAACCTACCAGGATTGATTTTCCAGCCCCCGTTTCGCCGGTAATCACCGTCAATCCAGATTCAAAACGGATTCGGAGTTCTGGAACCAGAATGTAATTTCTGATATAAATCTCTGCCAGCATCACTTACCCAGATTCATCTTATTGCGAAGAATGCGGTAAAAAGTACGTTTTGAGAGTTTGATGAACTTCACACTTCGTTTGGATGCAGTTACAATCACTTCATCATTTTCACACAAGGCCAAACTATTTGAGCCATCCAGTTGCAACCAGGCGGCTTGGGACAAGCCATGCACCCGCATCAACAGGTGATCACTGGCGGGGAACACCATCGGGCGAGTAGTAAGCAGGTGAGGATTGAGCGGACTCAGCACGATCGCCTCCATCTGGGGAGCCAGAATGGGTCCTCCGGCAGAAAGTGAATAAGCAGTGGAACCAGTTGGAGTGCATGTGATAACTCCATCACAGCGTGAATCAAACACATAGCGTCCATTGGCAAAGATACGCACGCCAATCAAGCCCGGATTTTCACCTTTATAGATCACCGCGTCATTCAGTGCTTCCCTTTGCAAGATCAATGCTCCAGAGCGTTTAACGCTACACAAGATTAGCATCCGGCTAAGAATCTTGAACTTTCCGGCAATCAGATCCCGAATTGATGCCCTGATCTCAGGAAGCGTGCTCTCGGAAAGGAAGCCCAGATAACCAAGATTGATCCCCAGGATAGGTGCGGAGGTTTTAAGCGCCAGGTCTTTGGCCCTCAAGATGGTGCCATCACCACCGAAGACCAGGATGCAATCGATCTTGGGCACCGGGCTGGTACCGACAAAATCTACTAGTTTCACAGGTTCCAGCAGGATATCCTGTTGCTCTGCATCGCCAAAGAAATTGAGCTTCTTTTGTTGTGGATGCAGAACACGATGCTCTTTTTGCAGATTGATCAGCAGCTCAAATATGCTCTGCTTGTTTGTAAATCCAGGGTTGATATATACGGCAAAATTAGTCATGGTGATTGTAATATCCAGCGATACGATTCATAGCGTTCGGGATCTATTTCCCCTTTCTCCAGCGCTTCCAATACGGCGCAACCTACTTCTTCGATATGGCTGCAATCCCGAAACTTGCATAAAGGGTAATAGGCATCAAAGCCAGGAAAAAGCTTGGGTATGATCTTCACATCATCCTGATGCAGTGAAATCGTTTTGATTCCAGGAGTATCCAGCAGGTGTCCGCCAAAGCTCCAGGGCAGCAAAACCGCCTGCGTGGTGGTATGCTTCCCTTTTTCATTAAAATCGCTTACTTCGGCTGTTAACAGCTCAATCCCTGGTTCCAGACAGTTGATCAATGAACTTTTCCCAGCTCCTGAATGTCCAGAAAATACCGAATCGCGGTCTTTTAGCATATCTCGGAGTTCATCAATGCCCTCGCCGCTGATAGTGGAGGTGAGGATAATTTTGCAACCGATCTGACGGTAATAAGCAAGGCTTTCCTCAAGCTCCTCAAAATCCCGGCAGAGATCAATCTTGTTCACCACTATGAGGGGCGCTATATTGTGCTTTGCAGCCAGGATCAGGTATCTATCCACCAAACCGGGTTTAAACCTGGGCATCAGCCATGAGGTGGTGATTACCAGGATGTCGATGTTGGCAGCGATCACGATATCCCTTTGGAATGTTCCTGAACCATACCGGATCAGGCTGTTTCTGCGTGGAATCAGGTTCTCAATCCGAAAGTCTGGAGCTGGGGCCAGATCAAGCTCAACCTGGTCTCCTACGGCCAGCAGGCCTGAGCTCTGATATAGAAACTGCTTTAGGCGTCCGCTGATGCTTGCCATCACTGTTTGATCTGCAAGAGCTACCCGGCATTGATAGTTGCTCATCACTTCCATCACCCGTCCGACCTGCAGTTCAGAATCGTTTTTCTGACTGTGTTTCAGCTTGCTTGAGATTCGCGCTGTTTTATACGCAGAAGCCTCCCGCTGGTCATCCAGAACATCAAGATCGGGCAGACTGATATTGCGCAGCCTGCCCTTGAATTTTATATGTTGTTTCTTGTCCTTTTGTTTCACTTTCTAAATACAGGAGTAATCAGATCAAAGATATCTGCGTTCTTCTGGATTTCAGCTTCGTTGCCAAAGATCGCATAGTGGTTTTTGGCCATGATTGCTTGAATCATATCTGCATATTGTTTGAGATCTTCCAGCTTGGTATCCAGTACTTCATCGCGGATTTGTTGGCGATCAGCCTGAGTAAATCCTGTCAAATAGTCCATATCGCCTTGAATTCCCTGACTCTCGGGAGTTTTGGGATAATCCAGATTTGAGATATCACCCAGAATGAACTTATCCATTTCCCGATTGCTGCATTGGAAACTGCGGATAAAATCTGGCACTCCGTCATATACGGCCAGGCTTTCTTTCATATTGGGATCGCGATAGGAATAAAAATACTGATAACCATCCAAAGTAAAGCCAGCTCCACCGCCATATGCGCCGCCTTTTACTCGAAGCTCGCGGTAAAGATATTCATTGCTCAGGATTCCTGAAAGCACCCGCAATTTGCCAGAATAGGGATAGCCTTTGCGGAAGAAATTACCGCCTTTCACCACATACTGAATCTTTACGGGAGCGGATATACCTTCATTTTGATTCCGGGTCTCCCAGCTGATTTCTGCCGGCTCATAGGATTCTTTCGGCATATCATTCAACAGGGCGGGCAGCGCTGAGATCACATCTGGAATCAACTCTTCATTGGCAGTGATGCTGATGATGGATTTGGGAACATTCACAAAGTGCCCCTGCACCCATTTCAGCTCTTCCATGATATCGTCAATCTCAACCTCCAATCTGCTCTCCAGCTCCACCAGGAAATGGTAGTATGCCAGACCACTGATGCGATCCTGCCAATTGTGGGATTGGGAGAATGGCGCAAACATCCTGCGTATGGCAATGTTTACTCCACCTTGAATTGTCATCGCCTCAGCTCTGGCCTTCAATTCCCGGATCAATCCCTTGATTCTGGCAGGATCATCAAACCGTGCTTTGAGAGCAAACTCCGCCGAAAGCTCCATCAAGGCATCAATCTTGGAGTGCACGGCTTTGCCGCTAAGAATCAACTTGGGAATGATATCATCGGGAGTTTGATAGCTATTCATTACATCCAGACTAAGCTGAATCCCGCCGGTATGGGTCAGGATCTCATTGGCCAGATCCCCATAGCTATAGTTCTCACTATTAACCAAACCCAAGAGCTGAGTATAGACCATAATCCAGGGCAGATCGTCCTGGGTGGCATGAGCCAGATCAAAATATTGCCGGAAATAGACAATCCCGTTTGTGTTGACCGGATGCTTGAGCAGGGTGAACTCCTTGAAAGCTTCCTTGATGGTGGGATTTTCCGGGGCAACGGGATTTACATCGCTTAGTTTCAAGAGCGGGATTTTGAGCAGATCTTCTTCGCTATCCATACTCTCCTGCCAATCCTGCAATTCCTTGCTGCGCTTGATCAGCTCTTGAATCTCGGCTGGGCTCAGACTGGCTTTGTATGCGGCAAGCTTCTTATTTGTAGCATCTTCCTGCCTGGCAATCAATCCTGGCACAGGGATAAAGTGAATCTCGGACATATGCTTATTGCGAAGAAAGATATCCTTGACCAGATCCTCAAAATAGGGCTCGCTTAGTCCGCGCCGTAAATCCTCAAGATATCCCTCAAAGGCCATATAGGACAAGGGATCTCCGCCATGATTCCACAAACCAAGGCTACCCAGCACATAAAAGAGACCTTTGGGGAAGCGTTGCATTTGAGCTTCCCGCAGGAAAAACTCTTTGGCATTGATGCATGCTTCGATCAGTTTCTTATCAAATCCTTCTTTCACTATGCGCTGCAGTTCTTCACGCACCAGCTTGCTCAAAGCCTCCAGGTTCTCCTCTTTTACCTGTTTAAATACCAGGCTGAGTGTGGGCTGCAGAATGTCTTCATTCAGATGTATCTGCGAATCCTGACAGAGACCGGAATTGCGGATAACGGTCTTCAATGGGGATGCCGGAGAGCGCATCAGGAGATCTGCCAAAAGCTGAAATTTGGCCACAAGATGGTTATCGGTAACCTTGCCATAGCTGAAATTCATGGCTAGATAGTGCTGTCCCTGGGGATCCAGATCGTCACCCAGAGGATATTCATAGTTGATCTTCTTGGGTTTGGCAAAGGGTTTTTGAAGCGGAAACTCGTGGCGTACTCCCGGATCATCAAACTGATTCAGATACATCTCATCGATGATCTTTAGCGCTTCGTCAATATCCAGATTCCCATACAGGGCTATCTTGCTGTTGGAAGGATGATAGTATTTATTATGAAACGCCAGAAACTTGTCATTGCTCAATTCAGGAATGGCTTCGGGATCTCCACCACTTTCATAACAATAGGGTGTATCTGGGAACTGTGCATGAGTGCAATATCGGGAAACAATGCTATCCACCGAGGAAAAAGCACCCTTCATCTCGTTATATACCACCCCGCGATACTTCAAATCCTGATCCTCGCTAAAGAGCTCATAATGCCAGCCTTCCTGATCCAGGATGCGGGAATCTTCATGAATCTTTGGGAAAAGCACTGCATCCAGATATACCTTCATCAGGTTGAAGAAGTCTTTATCATTGGTGGAAGCCACCGGATAAGAAGTCCAGTCCGAAGAAGTCATAGCATTGATAAAGGTATTCAAGCTACCCTTCACCAACTCCATAAAAGTGTTTTTGGCAGGGTAGTTGCGAGAGCCATTCAATACTGAATGTTCAATGATATGAGGGCATCCGGTGTTATCTTCCGGAATTGTTTTAAATGCTATATTAAACACCTTGTTGGCATCATCACACTCCAGATGCAGCAATTCTGCACCACTTTTCTGGTGTCGATACTGATGGGCAACTACCTTGATTTCCTTGATTTCGCGGCGTTCGAGCAGCTCAAAGCCGTGCTTTAACTGGGTTTTCTTCATTTCCGATTTCCTTTTAGATTAGCTTGTATTCCTGCAATCCTTTGCGCAATAACTCCCGATTTGCCTCCTGCAAGGGACAGATCGGACTGCGAAACTCCAGAGCAATCTTCCCCATCATATGCAGAGCTTCCTTGGCTGGGATTGGATTTGTTTCAATAAACATCAGATCATTGAGCCGGGCTAAATGCTGATGCTGCTTTGCCGCTGTTCCAAAATCACCTGCCAGCGCAGTGGCCATGTGCTCGTGCATCAGGCCTGGAACCACATTGGCAGTTACTGAGATCGTCCCCTTTGCCCCAATAGACATCAGGGGTAGATTCAGAGCATCTTCACCACTCATCAGGCTGAATCCAGATTTCACATCACGCAGGATGGAGGTAGCCTGAACGAGGTTGGCACTGGCTTCTTTGATCCCAATGATGTTTGGGCAATCTGCAGCCAGCTTCACTGTAGTTGCTGCAGCCATATTCACTCCGGTTCGTCCCGGTACGTTGTAAATCACTATGGGTATATCTACTTTACCTGCTACAGTTTTGAAATATTCATACATACCAGCCTGAGTAGGCTTGATATAATAAGGAGTAATCACCAGAGCGGAATCTGCTCCCAACTCTCTGGCTCTCTGAGTGTTAATCAGGGTTTGATTCAGGTTGTTTGTCCCGGTACCAATCATGACCGGCACCTGTCTATTGATCTTTTGAATTGCAAATCTCAGCAGAGCTTCCTTTTCATCCGAAGCCAGGCCTGCGGTCTCGGCAGTGGTTCCCAATAGCAGGATGCCGTCAGTTCCTTCATCTAAATGAAACTGAATCAGACTCTCCAGAGCCGTCCAATCGATGCTACCATTCTTAAACGGTGTAACTAAAGCAACATATGATCCTTGCAGCATTTGATCCTCCAGGGATTTTCTTGTCCTATTCTTTGGCGATAAGCATCAAGTATTGCAACGCCTTGCACCAAACGCAGGATAAAAGCCAAACTAATCCAATCCCCATTTTAGTCAATATAAAAGAACATAGCCATGATAGCATACCTTTGTGCAAGTGGAATTGTACCGAAGCTTTGCGGGATTCATGCTGTTTTCCATAACTCCCCAGTCACAGTTAAACTTATCTATTTTTCAACATCTATTTGAAATAGCGTGCGGATTTTCAGTAACCTTTAGCTATCCCGCTCTCTCAGAATTCCCATCACCTTCTGGCGTTTCTCTTTGGATATGCTATGCAGGGGCATCCCCAGTTCTTGATAAATGGCTTTCAGATTGGTTAAGATTGCTGATGCCGGGTGGTTCTGTAGCAGTTCGTGCCATTCTGGTTTGAACTCCTCTTTGTTCCAATACAGGCTCAGCAAATGGGCAATATCATCCAGATCACAAAGCTCCGCAAAACTCATCTTATCGGTAGCCAGTACCTGATAGGGAGGATCTTCCATCCAGATGTAGCCTCGCTCCCGGGCAACTTCCCGCATAGGAGTATCCGGCAGGATTTTCAACATACCCAATTGCACGGCGGCAGGCTCACAAAGGCAGAGTGCATCCAGGGAAGCAAGTACTGATGCCTTGGTTTCTCCCGGCAATCCTGCCAAAAGATCCGCATGCACCCGAATATTCCCGAAATCCCTCAGCTTGTTCAGGATCCTACGGCTTTGCTCCCAATTGGATTTACGTCCGGAGGCCGCCGCAACCTCAGCATTGATGGTCTGGATGCCGATTTCAAACCGGATTTTACCAGGTTTTGCCTTTTCCAATAGCTGTAAATCCTCAGTAGTGATCAAATCCGGATAGATCTCAAAATGAAAATCCGTCTCACTCTCATCCTGGATAGCATAATTCCAGATGTAATGCGCCAGTTCCTTGTTGATATTGAAGCTTCTGTCAATGAACTTCAAGGTGCGCGGCTTCAGGGCAAGCAAAGCGTCAAGCTCTGTATGCAAGCTGATCCGATCTTGCTGCGAAACCATATTGAACCTGGATTCACAGCGCCGGTCGCTGGCAGATAGACAATAGATGCATCCATAGGGGCATCCCCGGTAACACTCATAATAGACCAAATGATCTTCCAATTCGGCTTTATCATCGGGACGGTAAGGGAAGGGAATCTCTGCCAGATGCAGGCTGGAACTAGCTGAATCCAGATGCTGAAAGCCACTTGCAGCCAGAGCATAAAACGCCGCCTCCCCTGCTCCCTTGATCACATGGCAACCTTCAATGTCTGCAAAGACAGCGCTTTCTGGACCACCGACCACAAAAACCGCTTCAGGCAGCAGCTTCCGTAAGATCTTTAGTATTGCCTGCAGATAGCTCCTGTTCCAGATATAGGCTGAGAAGCATAGAATATCTGCCTTCTGATGATGGATTGCCTCCACGATTTGCAGTACCGGCTCCCTGGTGCTGAATACCTGCATTTGCACTTGCAAGGGTAAATCCCTGATCATTTCACGTAGATAATACAATGCCAGGTTGGACTGACTCCAGCTACTATTAATGGCTATTAAGGATACTTTCTTCATTAAACCAGCTTTGAAAGCTCCAATAGTGAGTCAAGCCAAAAGTAGATTAGTATTTTTTACATGAGAAGCTGGAGTGCTTTGATTGTGAAAGGATAGCATCCTGCAAGCCCATTAGTTATCGTCACGATGCCGTTACCTTGTGGTCACAAAAGTAACGGCAAGGTGACCGCATCGTGACGGTAATCAATGGGGATGAAATTGGCAGAATACCTGTCAGTTTAGTCAGGAACTACTTGATTTTCAAGCTTTGCCAGGCACTCCTGAGTCTTCAGAGTATCGGGGTTGGAATCACCCAGAGTACTTCGCCGGATTTTCAAGGCATGTTCGAAGTGTTCTCTAGCCAGATCAGTTTGAGCCATATCCAAATACAGTTCACCAAGACTATGCAGGGTGTCCGAGATATCGTTGTGATCATCTGGTAGGGCTTCCTTGCGTATCTTTAGCGCGTGTTGATAGTTGTGCAGAGCCTCTGGATATTTGTTCAACTTGTGATAAATCCCGGCCAGATCATGGTAGGATTCTGCTACCTCAGAATGATCCTCATCAAATATCGCTTCTCGAATGCTTTTGGCCTGCAGCATTATATGTTCAGCTTCGGTGTATTCCCCTTGATCTCTGAGAACCTTGGCCATTTCATGATATGATTCTGCAAGCTCGGTGTTGTTGTTTCCAAGCTGGCTTTTGCGAATCTTGATCGCCTTTTCCAGAAGCTGACTCGCCTCTTTAAAACACCCCTGTTTGCGTTTGCTTTCTGCCAGATCATTCATGGATTCAGCCAAATCCGGATGGCTATCCTTCAGTTTATTGGTGCGGATTGCCAAAGCTTCACTTAGACAGGTGACCGCATTAGTCCAGTCGTTCTTCTCATTATAGAGAGTGCCCAGTTCATTCAGAGTTTCAGCATAATCAGTATGATCCTTGCCCTGGATCACCTCCCGCTTGGCCAGCACATGCTCCAATAATTCGATTGCCCTGCTATAATCTGCGCTTTCCTTGAAGAAATTGGCCAATTCCTCCAGGGATTCAAGATAGTCCAGGCTTTGATCATCAAGCTTGCGGCGAACTGCCAGAGCGCGCACCAGATAATGTCTGGACTGATCAAAATCTTCGATGATCAGATACAATACACCCAGATCATTCATGGTTTGCGCAGTATCCCGGTGCAGATTTCCATTAAGGTCTTTACGGATGGCCAGAGCAGTCAGGAGCATGGATTCTGCCTCCTCCAGCTTGGCTCGCTTGGCGATGTATAGCATGGCCAGTTCATTTAAGGTTTCAGCAACTTCATCGCTGTCTTCCCCACAGGAATCTTTGCGAATCTGCAGAGCTGATCGATACTTGGATTCCGCCTCCACAAAATCTCCGATTTCCTGATCCAGATTTGCCTGATCGTTCAGAGTTTCAGCATAATCCGAATGCTTTGTGGGCAAGCTTTGTTCCTGAATCCTACGGGCTCGTTCAAAGCAAGCCTTTGAAGCCTGATTATCCCCCAATTCATTAAGTACACTTCCCAACTGGGTCAGTGTCTCTGCAATATCTGGATGGTTGGGATGATATTTTTCCTCACGAATACTGAGGGCTTTTTGCAACCATTCTCTGGCATCTTTGTAAAGGGTTTTATCGCTGTAGTAGATACCAATGTAGTGATAGGATTCTGCCAGATCGGGATGATTTTCCTTCAGTGAAGCCTGGCGAATCTGCAAAGCCTGGTTCAGGTGTTCAATTGCAGCTTGATCATCATTCATTTTCTGATACAAAACACCCAGGCTATGCAGAGTGTCGGCAACCAGAAGATGCTTATCCCCCAAAGTATTGCGTCTGATATCCAAAGCTCGGACGAGCAGAGGCTCAGCATCATCATATTTGGCATAATCAATCAGGAAATTGGCATAATCATTTAAGGTTTCAGTTAGCTCCACGTGCTTGGCGCCTAAAGTTTTTTCCCGGATTTTCATTGCCTTGATGAAGTATTCTTCTGCCTCCTCCCTCCTGTCCAAATCTGCCAAAACCCGAGCCAAATCGTTCATGGAATCCGCTATCTGGGGTCCTTCACACTGTTCACACTCCTCCCACAGGGAAATTGCCTTTTTATAAAGCTTTATTGCTTCTTCTTTGTTGACATTCTCCTCATACAGATTTGCCAGATCATGAGTTACTTCGGCGATGATGGCAAGATCACCTGGCATGCAGGTCTGGTATATATCTAAGGTATCCTGCAGCAGGACGTTGGCTTCATCATATCGTGAGAGCTCAATCAACAAATTGGCTTTCACATGCAGAGTATTGGCGGTCAGCTGATTAGGAGTTCGTTCCAATAACGAACAAATCTCTGTAGAACGGTTAAGCAATTCCATGGCTTTGTCCATGTGTGCCAGTTCGCCTTGCAGGATAAGCAACTCTGCCCAAGCATTCAATACATCAACCATGTCTTGGAATTGATTGAGCTCTTCCCTTAGTTTCAGTGCTTTTTGGAAACAATCTGTGGCTCTTGGAAAATTGTATTGATCCCGATAGTATCTCCCGGCAATCAGGTAATAATCCCCTGCTTTATGCTTCACCCGCGCCAGTTCATAGTGATGGGCGATTTCCTGAGCATGAGATTCTTTGTGATCAAACACATCCTCCATCGCCACGGCAGCCTGGAAGTGATAGTTTCTTTTATCCACCTCTAGAACCCGTTTGTAGGCTCCAGATTGAATCAGAACATGGGTAAATACATATTCTAAAGGGGCAACATCATGGGGGATTTCAATAGCGAGGTTCTGGTTAAAGCGTTGCCAAATCCGGTTTGTTTCTCCAGCTTTCAACTCCTTGGAAACATCTGTCCTGAACATGTGATAAAGTACTTTGACAGGGAACTTCTTGCCTAAAACGGAAGCCTGATAGAGGCACTGTTGCAATTCTGTACTCAGACAATCTATTCTCATCCCGATTACATCGTCAATCACCAAAGTGGGGGGATATCCCCGAGCATCCCTGATCATCCCGTTTTCATCAACCTTCCCTGTTTGCACCATGGCCATAGTTAGTTGTTCGATGAACAATGGCACGCCCTGAGCATAGGAATTGATAAAGGCAACAGTTTCATTGGGCAGCTCATTTTCAGGGCGCAACAGATTCTGGATCATTTGCTTCACTGCTGCGGGTTCGAGAGCTTTTAGATCCAGATATTCAGCTTTGTGATTTGAGAGTTTGAAATCTACTCTCATACCCTCTTTATACCTGCAAGCCGTGACGATGATGAATGGAGAAGCTCCCGCAGTGCTGAGTTCCCTTAGATAATCCAGGCTTTCTTCGTCCAGCCACTGTCCATCATCAATAAATAGCACGATTGCCTGATGCGTTTGAATCATTCTTTTACAAAGAGTTACAAAAGCATCTTTGCGTAGGGATTCTTTTTGGGATTGGGGTGTGCGTGACCACTCCGAATCTGCCCAGCTGATGTTTAGAATTGAAGCAATGAATGATTCGATGCGCTGCATTTCAAAATCATCATAGCCCAGATTTTGCCATATACCTTGAAACTGAGAAAGCCGGACATCTGGTTCGTCCCAAATCTTGACGTGGAAGATCAAACCCAGGATTTGTTTGATTGCTGATAGTACCCGATTGTTTTTCTCTTCGCAACTTACGCTTAGCTGCAGACAATTCACTTCCCGGGCTTCAAGGGAGTTATAAACTTCCTTGATCAATTGGCTTTTTCCCACACCCGGATCTCCTGATACATACAATACCTGGTTCACCGGTTCCTCTGAGCTCAGGTTCTTCGATATGCCATCGATGATACTGCTGATCTCCGTGTCCCGACCATAGAACTGCCGATTTTTAAAAAACTCCCGAAAACTGAGTTTGCGTACCAGAAGGTTGATCCGGATCGGATCTTTGAATCCCTTGCATTTCATGTAGCTGGGATTTTGGAAGAAAAAGAAGGTGCTGACACAGTTATAAACGGTCTCATCGGTAAGAATCTCCCCCTTATCGGCTCTGACCATCAGTCTGGCAGCAAGATTCATATGATGACCATAGGCAGTGTATTCTTTAGCATATCCTCCCCCAGTATAACAGGCAAGCACAAAACCGGTACTGATCCCAATCGAGATATGTGGAACTTTGAATCGCACATCCAATGCAAAGTTACACATATCATAAGCCGTTCTCCCAGTTTTCACTGGAATCCCAAAGATAACTATCAGCAGAAAACCTTTGTCGGAGTATTCAAGCTTGTTGACCATCCCATGATAGGTATCGGCTAATTTATGAATGATCGAGATTGAATCCTGGACATTCGGATCCAAGGGTGATTCCAACCTGATAAAGCAAAATCCTGCCGAACGATGCGAGGCTACCACATTCTTGTTCCGGAGTCGGTGATGGCAAAAGACTTTCTGAAACTCCGGATCGCTATCATAGGTCAAATAGCAATCATTGGGAGTAGATCTGAGTATGAAAGAGTCTTCCCTGGGGATGAAAACCTTATCCTCCTGAATGAAGTTCTCCACTCCAAGCAACTTCGCGGCGGCACTGCTAACGGCATATTCCCGCTTGGTCTTGAGTGAATAAACCGCATCATCCACAGCAGGTCCGAAGAAGACATATTCATTCTGAAACTCATTTTTGTAGATCCTCCACTGGAGTTCTCCATGGCTAACTACCAGACGGACTTTAGCCTTGATGCCCTCGATCATGGGTCTATGCTCAAAGTAATTGTGAATCAGGCAAACTGCCGTCCAGACTTCAGCAGCATCGCACCGGGGGAAAACAATTGTGCATGCATCTCCGGCAAAGGAGCTTATAAAGCCTCCATATCGCTCAGCTATTTCGATGGGACTGGTGAACATTTTATCCAGATACCTGCTTAAAAGGTCAACTCCCGCGGCACCTTGCTCAAACAAGGCGGAGCAGGAATTGGTGAAATCCACTATATCAAAGATAACTACATAGGCATTTAGCTGGCCTTCAAACTCCTGATCTGCATACTTCTGTAAAATGAACGGTGGTACGTAACGAATCATACTCCACTCCAAACAAGTTTTTTTATACATTCTAAATCTGAGCAAAAGAGTCAAGAGAAAAATGTATCATTATTGTCATTGACAGGATAGACGCCGGATTGGAGAGGTACGGATGAGTGGAAAGTGCCATCTTCGTTCAAGCTGGCAAGGTAAGTATATCAATGCCAGAGAGACAGCTCGGTTTTTTCGCTTGACAGTATATAAGCCTCCCAAGAAATTGGCATTTCTTAAATTATAAACAAAGGTGGTGATTTGATTGCCGACAGTCGTAGCCAAAGAAAACGAGTCCTTCGATTATCTTTTGAAGCGCTTTAAAAAGAAATGCGAAAAAGCCGCAATTCTTTCGGAAATAAAGAAAAATCAGGCCTACGAAAAGCCCAGCGTAAAGAAAAAACGCGAAGCCAATGCTGCTCGTCGCAAGATGCTGAAAATACAGCGTCGCATGCAACGTTACATGAAATAAGCCACAAGGCTTGATTCACAGTTATCGCATACAGGGACATCAAAATCCCTGTATGCTGTTTATACTCTATTGTGAGGTGAAAATATGGGTATCATCGATTGGATCATTCTTGCATTTTTATTGGTCTTCACCTTCATTGGATACCGCCGAGGCCTGGCTGGTGCGGTAATTCAATTTGCCGGATTCGTGCTGGGTTTTATCCTCATTGGGCATTACTATCCCCTGCTGGCCAATCAGCTAATGCTCAAGTATTCCATGAGCAAAGGCCTGGCAACCTTTATCGCAGTAGTATTGATCCTGGTTTTGCTGGTTGTGATTGTCCGTTTCGTAGTCTGGGCCATAGATCGATTTATCAAAGCGCTCCGGCTCTCTGGGTTGAACCGCTTTCTGGGAGCAACTCTGGGCTTGATCAACGGTTTGATCTGTGTGATTATCATAACCGTAGTTTTGGACTATCTACCCAAGGTTTCCACACCCTTGAAAGATGGTGAAAAACATCGCGTGTATGCTGGAGTTGAAGTGCTCAAGGAAGAGCTCTTTGATAAGCTGCAGTTGGAAAACCGCATGAAATACATCAAAATGCCCAAGTTACCATTTACAAAAGAGAAACAAGAAGATTGAGCGACCTGGAATATCAGAGCCTGCTGCTGCAGATTGCCGGCAGATGCCACAGCCCCTTGGGCAAGGACCTTGCGCTGGCTTTGCATCCTCTGCGGGAAATATCTGCAATCACCAAATCCCAAGCGCTGATTGGTAACTTTCAAGCAGCTCTGTCACATGGCCTGGAGCTGAGCTTTGAAGATCTGTGTGATCTTCAGCCAATTTTGGATCAGCAAGGGATTTTTGATTGGGAAGAATTCCGGCTTATTGCGCTGAATGCAGAACTGGCTGTTGTTGCTGCCTCCAAGCTGGAAGCTTTCAAGGATTTCCACCTTGCTAAATCCCGCGTTCAACGTTTGCAGGCCATGCCAGATATTATGCTGGGATTCATGCGAATCTTTGATCCCGAAGGCGAAGTGCAGGATTCCGCATCTGCCGAATTGCTGCAAATCCGGCGCAAAATCGCCTCAATCCGTGGCCGCATCCAGAAAACCATGCAGAATATGCTATCCGAACCCCGCCTTGACGGCTATTTGCAGGATCGCTTTATCACTCAGAGGGACGATCGCTATGTACTGCCAGTAAAGGAATCTGCCGCACCATTTGTAAATGGGATTGTGCAAAGCAGATCAGGGAGCAAATCCACAGTCTTTATTGAACCCGCTGAAGTGGTGCCAATGAACAACGAGCTGCAATTGGCAAAGCAGGATGAGAAGCGCGAAATCTTCAGGATCCTAAGCGACTTCAGCAAATCCATCACCTCCCGCAAGGAAATGATCCTGCGTAACCAAAAGAACATGGCAGAATTGGATTATCTCTCTGCCTGTGCGCGTTTTGCCAATGCCATCCGGGCAAAGGTGCCCCGTATGCAGGAGCAGCCAATCATCAGACTTCAGACTGCGCGGCATCCGCTATTGATTCTGCGTATGATCTCGGAGAGTGGGCCTAATGCTTACCACAAGGTGATCCCTTTTGATCTTAGCCTGGGTAAGGACTTTAATATGCTGATCCTCAGCGGCCCCAATACTGGGGGAAAAACTGTGCTGATGAAGGCAGTTGGCCTGATCACTCTGATGGCGCTTTCCGGACTACCGATTCCCGCAGACGAGGATAGCCAGATTGGCATGTTTTCTGAAGTGTTTGCCGATATCGGTGATGATCAATCCATTGAGAACGCCCTCTCCACCTTTTCTTCGCATCTGGATAAAATCCGGCGAATGCTGGATGCTGCGGATGCAGAGAGTCTGATTTTGATTGATGAAATCGGGGCTGCAACCGATCCCCAGCAAGGTTCTGCCCTGGCTCAAGCCATCCTCGAAAAGCTCGCTGAATCTGGTGCCAAAGGGATCGTTACCACTCACTACACTGCCCTGAAAGTATTCGCTGAATCACATCCTGGCTGCATCAACGCTTCCATGCAGTTTGATCTGAAATCCCTGATCCCAACCTATAAATTCAGTACCGGAATCCCCGGAGATAGTTTTGCCATCGAGGTTGCCGCTTCCCTGGGCATGAATCCCCAGTTGATTCAACGCGCCAAGAGCCTGGCCGGCAGCCAGAATCTGGAGTTTACAAGTTTGCTTAAGAAATTGCAGGAAGAGAAAAAGAATCTGGCCAAACAGAGCTATGAGTTTGAGCTCAAGACCCGCAATCTGGAAGCCAGAATCCACGAA
>Ga0265294_10001618_pt1 | contig 30355 bp, 30 predicted proteins | sample MunlanPumphouse3_FD_192504 | JGI IMG/M metagenome (GOLD analysis project Ga0265294, IMG submission 192504) | Groundwater microbial communities from a municipal landfill in Southern Ontario, Canada - Pumphouse #3 | ecosystem: Environmental > Aquatic > Deep subsurface > Groundwater | place...
AAGGAGCACATCATGATAAAAATTATTGGAGACAATCTTCCTAATATACCCTGGGAAAATAAACCCCCTCATTTACAAGCGCCAATATGGCGCTATTCAAAGAATCCGATTGTTGGTCGTAATCCGATTGAAAATGTCGCCCGTGTATTTAATAGCGCGCTTCTGCCATATAATGGCGAGTTTATCGGCGTATTTCGTGGTGAGACAAATACCGGAATTCCCTATTTGTATTTAGGTAGAAGCAAAGATGGTATAAAAATCACTTTTGATAATTTACCGATTAAAGTCGGTGATGGAAACGGGGGCAAGGTTTCATTTGAATATGCCTATGATCCGCGTTTAGTCGAAATTGAAGGCGTTTTCTATATTGTCTATTGTACCTCAAATCACGGTCCGACTGTTGGTCTGATCAAAACAACTGATTTTAAATATTTTGAAAAACTTGAAAGCCCATTTTTACCCTTTAATCGTAACGGTGTCTTGTTTCCACGGAAGATAGATGGTGAATATGTTCTTCTTTCTCGCCCATCAGATAGTTCGCATACAAAATTTGGCGATATTTTTCTTTCGCGCAGTAAAGATATGGTTTATTGGGGCAAACATCGTCATGTGATGGAAGCAGGATACGAGTGGTGGTGCAACACCAAAATTGGAGCGGGAGCCAATCCAATCGAAACAAGTGAAGGATGGTTACTCTTCTTTCATGGTGTAACGACAACATGCAATGGCTTTGTCTATTCAATGGGGGCCGCCCTTCTTGATTTACAAAATCCTGAGAAAGTTATATATCGTTCAGCCAACTTCTTATTATCACCTGAAGCTGATTATGAAGTAAGCGGCTTTACACCAAATGTCGTCTTTCCCTGTTCGGCTTTAAGTGATTCGCAAACTGGACGTATTGCCATTTATTATGGAGGAGCAGATACCGTCACTAGCCTAGCTTTTACGACTGTCGAGGAAGTTATTTCCTATATTAAGAAGTATGCAAGGTAAGAAAAGTGGATAATGTCCTAATTGCCAAAAAGCAAAGTCGCGCGCATGACTTAAAAAAGAAAGTCGGTCGTTCAAAATTTCTAATCCTTTTAGGATTACCAGCCGTGGCCTTCTATTTTATCTTTTGCTATATTCCGATGTATGGAATATTAATGGCTTTTACCTACTATTATCCAAAGCGTGGTATATTAGGCTCACTTTTTACCTCATTTGTCGGCTTTAAAAATTTCGATACTATTTTTAAGGATCCTTATTTCTGGCAAGTACTAGGTAATACTGTTTTTATCGGCTTAGGCAAAATCATTATTTCCTTTGTTGCCGCTTTGCTAGTTGCTTTGCTCTTAAACGAAATTAGAATGCGGATGTTTAAAAAAAGTGTGCAGATCATAGTTACTTTTCCTCATTTTCTGAGTTGGGTTGTTGTCGCAGGCTTTGTAAATCTCTTTTTCGTGACTGATGGAGCGATTAATGGCGTAATTCAGTTATTTGGCGGCCAACCGATCGACTTTTTAAGAAATGGTCCCTTTTTCATAACCCTTCTTTTTGGCAGTGATATTTGGAAGGAAGCCGGCTGGGGAAGCATCATTTATTTAGCTACCATGGCGGGTATATCCCCAGAATTGTATGAAGCTGCCGATATTGATGGCGCGACAAGATTACAAAAAATATGGCATATCACCTTGCCATCAATCCGTCCGACAGCGATATTGTTACTGATTCTATCAGTAGGTGGTATTTTATCAGCTGGATTTGACCAAATATTTAATCTTTATAACCCTCTTGTTTATAACGTTGCAGATATTTTAGATACATATATCTATCGTTCGCAATTTAACGATAATGTTAACGCTGGAGTAACGACGGCCATCGGCTTATTTAAATCAGTTGTCTCCTTTATCCTTGTCTTAAGCGTTGATCGCATCGCCAAACTAAGTGGTGAAAGGGGAATCATCTAATGAAGAAAAATCACGTTAGTATTGAACGCCTCCCGCTTCGCCCCCGTGGAAAATCGGCAAATGCTCGTTTTGGCAAACTCGACATCGTTTTATTCATCATTTTGTTAGTTTATGCAATCATCATTATTTTCCCTTTTTATAATGCCTTTTTGATATCTGTCTCCCCAGAATATGTTTATAATGAGACCCCCTTATTACTTTGGCCACGCGATTTAACTATCGCTTCATATACGAGTGTCTTTCAAAACGAGAATTTGTGGTCTGGTTTTCGCATTACGATGGTTTTATTAGTGCTCGGGACAGCATACCAAATGTTTTTTACGATTATTACGGGTTATGCTTTGTCGCGTAGCAATTGGTTTGGTAAAAATTTCTTAATGAATATGATTCTTGTCACGATGTTTTTTGGCGGAGGTTTAATTCCTTATTACTATTTAATAACAAGTCTCAACTTGCACGACAAAATTTGGGTCATGATTATTCCTGGTGCGATTGATACCTTTAATATGCTTTTGATGCGCAACTATTTTCAATCCCTTCCTAAAGAACTTGAAGAATCAGCACGAATTGATGGTGCGAATGATATTCAAATTTTTGTCAAAGTTTATTTACCTTTGGCTTTGCCAATGATTGCCACTGTCGGCCTATTCTTTGCGGTTGGAAACTGGAATTCATGGTATAACGCAATGCTTTTTATCAAGACCCCAAGTTTGTGGCCACTTCAATTTGTTTTACGAAATCTCATCATCACAGGATCGAGCAATATCGAAGGGACAATTACGTCTCCAGAAACATATTCGCAAGGTCTTGTTATGGCTTCAATTTTCTTTACGATTGTGCCGATGATGTGTTTTTACCCATTTTTACAACGGTTCTTTATTAAAGGAATCGTCGTTGGAGCCATTAAAGGCTAAGGAGAAAAATTATGGAAAAAAAGAAATTACTATTGATCACCCCCACGTTATTGGCCTTACTCTTACCAGCCATGCTTCTTTCTTCATGTGATGGAAGTGCTAAAGAAGATGAATACGATGGTGACAAACTGATTGTTTCCCTTCGCAATCTCTATTTTGATGCCTGGTCAGGCGGCGATAATTACACCGACTATATCGAAAATAATTTTAAATTAAAATTAGGACTTTCAAACTACTCATGGGCTGACTGGACAACCCAAGTTAACGGAGCGATTAACGGCAATAATGTTGAGGATGTTTTCCACTTCAATCTTGATAGTTACAACTTTGCCTCAACTTATGAATATTGGGTTGAAGGCGAGATTATTAAGGCTTTGCCTGAAGATATGTCGGCGTGGCCCCATATTCAATCCCTGCTTGCCAATACCTCAAATATTGATGCCTTGACAATCGATGGCAAGATGTATGGAATTCCGATTGCAAAGAACATCAAGAATCCCGAGACAACCTTTGCACCTTTCACCTATGTTTACCGTCGTGATTGGGCTCGCGATCTAGGCGTCTATCAGGAAAACGATGTCTATACCTGGGAACAATTTAATGCACTGATACATGCCTTTAATTTAAGACTACAAAATGATCCGAATATGGTTGCCGCTATTGGCGACGTTGAGTGGGGTTTTCCTTCAGTGACGAATTTCTATAAGGATTCTCCGCACTGCTTCACAAAAAATAGCAGTGATGAAGTAGTAAGTAATTTTCATTCAGCAAAATATGTCGAAGGGCTAAATGTCGCTAAGGATATGGTCGCCCGCCAATACTATTATCAAAACCAGTATTCGTCTAAAGACGGAGAAATGAATAAACGTTATGCGGCTCAAAAATTAGGTATCCTTTACGAAAACCTCTCTTATACCAATTACAACAAACTTAGAACTGATTATATTCGCAATTATCCAGCTGTTGATGTCGATGACGCAACAGCGATTATGAAGGTCAAAGGACCCGATGGCAAATTTGCTCTTGAAGGAACGGAAAACTGGTTTTCAATGACTTTCTTTGATGCCGAAATCTCAGACAATAAGCAGAAAAAAGTTCTCGATTTAATGGACTGGCTTCTCAGCGAAGACGGTACGCGTTTTGCGATGTATGGTATTGAAGGCTATGACTACGACATGATTAATAATGAACCGGTTTTAAAAGATGTAGACGAGTATAAAAATAAGACAAATGGCGCTAAATATCTTCGCTACATGACAACACTTGGTTATGACACGCTTAGTTACGATCCGCTCGTAAATCAAGATTCACTAACTATCGTCAATGATTGGACTGCGGAGATGAGCGAGGCTCGTGAAAACAACCAAATGCGCATTTTCGAGGAAGATCCCGAAGTTCGCTGGTTATCATCGCCTTTAAAAAATCAACACTCAGGTAGAATGCTTTCAAACGCAAATTCGTATGTTACGCAATATGCCTTTAATAACTTAACGAACATTGAGGCATATTATTCACAGCTTAATCGCGATCCTTGGGAAAGTGTTTTAGCCGAAATCAACGCAAAACTGGGGTAAAACGATGAAAAGAACGCTTGAAAAAATTGCCTTATTATGTGCCGCTGGAATTGTTACCATTGGTATTAGCGGCTGCAGTGATGTTGTTGATCTCGACAAAGTTTATTTCACAAAGAACATGCAACTGACAAGTCAGTTTGGAGGTTTAGGCGTCGAATGGGGTGCCTATGAAGATACAAACAAAATAACTTCGGAAGCATGGCAACGCGTTCTTAATCATGTCGATCGCCTTAAACCGGCTAAAGTTCGCTTGATGATTAACTACGACTGGTTTTGCCAGAATTTTGATGATAAAGGAAACGAAGATCGAAGCGATGATACTTGGACTTACAACTTTTCCAACAAATGGATGGAAAACACGATTGAGATACTGACCTACTGTCAGGAAAATAATATTCAAGTAGCGTTTGGATCCTGGAATGTTATCGGCTCAATGAGCGATGATGTCTGGGGGATGATGGAAGATGTTAGCAGTGATCTTCGCTGGGCGAAAATCAGTGGTGATGTCCTTGATTTTTTAGTCAACAAAAAAGGATTTACCTGCATTCGTTACTTCGTTAATACAAATGAACCTAATTATCGCGGCATTCAAGGTTCAAGCAAAAATTACAATAATACTTATGAGAAATGGGAACAGGGCGTACGCAATGTTCGTCAAAAATTCGATGAATTAGGTCTTGATAATATTGGCATCGTGGGTGGAGACACAACCGGACTCGCGGGCTCGATTGAATATTTGTCAGGAATATCGAAAAATATTCCCACATTGGTCGGCGATTACGGTGTGCATATGTATGTATCAAATTACTATATAGATACCGGCTTACTCGAAGGGCAAATACGCGATATTTACCAAATGGTAAAGGATAATGATAAAAGGCTCGGCGACTCAATTCAGGCTAATATTTGGGAAGCTGGTCTCGTCGATGGCAAAAATGTCGCGACAGACTCCAATACTTTAATTGCTACCTATAATTATGGCTTAAGAATGGCTGATTACACGATTCAATGTGTGCTGGCTGGCATTAATAGTGTCGTTTATTGGAATCTCGATGATGCAATGCATTTTATGTATCGGGCTGATGGTTCGAGCAACCCTAAAGAGTGGGGAATGTTTTCTTCATTGACAGCAGCTCCTGCCAACAAACACGAGCTGCGTCCGTGGTATCATTCATCAGTTTTAATGACTAACCTTTTTAGACCCGATGACCATCTTTTTTCCTCACAAACAAACAATGTCGAACTCGATGATACGTTTCGGGCCATCGCCTCGGTATCTCACAATCAGAAACGCGGTGGTATCGCAGCCGTAAATCGCGGCATACAAACCGTGACTAAGACCTTTGCGATTGAAGAAGAAATCAGCGATGCCGATGAGATATATGTATATACATATAATGAACGTAGTATGCGTTTGGGAAGTGATGGATATATTATTCCCAATCAAATTATTACTGGTAGTTTAAATAAACGGATTACAGTGGATATTCCAGCCAATACGTTGCTTGTCTTATCCACAACGAGGTTATGATTATGAATAAGATTTTTGCTAAAGCGTCTGTCGTCCTTATGGCCATATTCCTCGTTGCTTGTGGTGAACAAACACTCGACTTTGATTCATTAGGTGAAAACGAATTTGAATCGAGCGAAACAAAAGGCGAAATTGGTTCTTTCTCTTTATTAACTCCGATTGATAATGCTTCCACGGTGGAATTACCGACTTTCACATGGGAAGAGGCAGAAAACGCAACTAACTACACTTTGGAAGTTGCCTCGACAACAACCTTTGAAAAGGGAACAGACTTAATACCTCTGCTAGACACCGAACTATATTTAAAGAAGCAAGGAATTGCGACCACTTCGTTTGATTTATCAGCCTCGATTCGCATCAAGGATCGCTCGTATTATTGGCGTGTTACAGCCTACAATGATGATCACAGCAAAGCGTGTAATCAAGCATATGGTTCATTTTATTTAGCCGCCAATGCCAATGAAGAAATTCCTTTTGAAATTGGCGACATCGAAGACTGGACTACCCATCCTAAAGGGAGTCAAGCCGACATCTCGATAAATAATACAAATTTCTTTGGCAATAACAAAGAATCTTTAGCGATTGAATTCACGATGGAACAAACCAAAACAGGAAATGTTGAAAGTGATGGGTGGATTGTTGTGACAAAATCAGCAGAGATGGAGCTCTACGGCACTGATTCTTTATATTTTAATTTCTATTATATGGGTCATGATGCCGACATATTCGTTCGCTTTTTAGATAGCGACAATGAGTATTGGCACTGCGAAATTCAAGTCGCGAGAAATTCGAAACAAACAGTCATTCTTGATTTTGATGATTTTCAATTAAGAACAAGAGAATCCTATATAGGTGATCGCGTTTTTGGCTATCAAAACATCAAGTATTTTGAAGTCGTATTTGAACAAAGTTATGGCGATGGTGTTTGTCTTTTTTCCGATGTTAAGGCTATTCGCTATGAACGCTATGCGCATATGTTCGTCGATACCATTGATTTTAACGACTATGAAAAAAGCACATGGACGAATGAGGCATATGATTTCAATCCGACAATCGGAGATGAAGGTCATAGTTTAACTTTAAATTACGATGCCAGTGCAAACGATTACAATACTAAAGGCATTGGAACTGCTGGCTATGGTTTTGTTCGTATTCCAATCAATCGCTATTTTACCAAGGGTGATGCCATCAAACTTGATGTCAAATATACTGGCTATGCAACGGCGAACATGATTCTTCGCATTTATGAGCAAGATACCGATCGCTGGTCATACACACATCCCTTCTCCAACCTAGTTGCAGGCGAGTATAAAACAATAATTATCCCCTATGGAGCTTTTGAAGAAAGCCAAATTATGGGTGATGGAACCAAGCAGTTTTACTATATTCTCAACATGCAATTTGGTTTAAATAAAATCTATGGTTCAGGGACGCTTTCGTTTAGCAATTTTGAGATTGTGTCACTTGATAATGAAATAGATGATGAAGAGCGAATTGCCAATGTCGGTATGGATGGCGTTATTGAAAACTTTGATTCATATGAAACATCAAACGAGCTTTATTATAAGTGGATTCTATCTAGCGCAAATAAAGACGAATATATCGCTCTAGAAAAAGATTACAAGACTGGTGGGAGTGCCAATAAAGCCGCGGGTAAAATTACCTATAAATCGGACATGAGCATGGCCACCTACACCGTTCCGACGAGCGTGACAACCGAAGGAACAAATGCTCTTTCGATTTGGATTAAAGACGGAACTTTAAAATCAGATAACGCTGCTTTTAATTATTTAGATGATGCCCATCCGCAGATGACAATTCAACTTCGCCTTGAAACCGGCGAAGAATATCGCTACACAATTTCGGCCCTTAAAGGAGCTTGGTACGAATATAATATTCCGTATTCCCTTTTTACGATTAATAATCCCGAATTATTTTTTGAAGGACCAGCCCCAATAACCGGCGAAGCGATTTCTCATTTCTCAATTGGTATTCAATACTTCTATAAACTGGAAAATGGGACGTCATATCCTGTTTACACTCAAAGAAACCCCGTTTACTTGGATAATATCAAACTTACAACTGCTTCTTCTTATGGAGAAACTGTCAAGGAAAAAGTTTTAATTCCCGATAGCGAAGATGCAAAGTTATGTTATATCGATGACTTTGAGGATTATCAGAATGATAATGAATTGTCCGAAATGTGGTCTGATGGTGTAGGTTATCCTTACTCAGAGATGACGATCTCGAATAATACGGCAGGTCAAATTAATAACGAACAAAGCATGAGGCTTAAATATCAAGGAAATTCAACTTCAGTTAATTATTTCTTGGCAACGAATTTTGCCGATGATGTCGATGCTCGTGGTATGAAAATATCCCTATTAGGTGATAATAAAGCCACAGTATATATCAACATTTATATGGAAATGTCAGGAACAATTGTTCAATTCCGACACACAATGACAAACCTTGCAAACGTATGGAAGGAATATGCAATTGGCTTTGATAATTTTGCTAATCTTTCAAGTTCATCGTCTGTCTTGATAACCCGCAATAATGTTAAATTAATTAAGAAAATCACCTTTGGTATTGTCAATAATGTCGATGCAAACATAAGTCACGTATATGTTGATAATATGATTTTTGATGGAAATATGACTTATAGTCATTTGTCATCAACCACTTTGTAAGGAGGCGAAAGCATGAAACTGAAGAAATACGAAAACAACCCAATTCTTCTTAAAAACGAAAGAAATGATTGGGAATCGCTGTGCGTCTTAAATCCGGCCGTCATTTATCATGATGAAGAAAAGCTTTTCTATATGCTTTATCGCGCGGCAGGTAATGATGAAGAACATCTAATATATCTTGGCCTTGCCACTAGCAAAGATGGCTTTCATTTTCAAAGAGAATCCGATTTGCCGCTTCTTTCTGCTGATCCAAATGGACCTGATGCTGGCGGGATAGAAGATCCACGCCTAATTAAAATGGGAGATTATTTTTATCTTACCTACGCCTCACGCCCTTTTCCACCAGGTCAATACTGGCGGCTTGATAAAAAGGTTTTTGGTTTTAAGCCTGAATTTGGACCCAAGTGTCTTATCTATAATTCGACGGCTACTCACTTAGCGGTTTCGAAAGATTTGCGTAATTGGAAGAAGCTCGGACGCCTCACTGACTCGCGCTTCGATGATCGAGATGTTGTCCTTTTCCCTGAAAAAATTAACAATCGTTTTGTCATGATTTCACGGGGCATGGAACGGTGCGGAGATGGCTATCCTAATCCTAAGCCCGCTATTTACATTTCCTATAGTGATGATTTGCTTGAATGGGAACAGTATGATTTATTAATGCAAGGCGAGACGTGGTGGGAGGATGGAAAAATTGGCGGATCGACGCCACCAATAAGAACGGATGAGGGCTGGCTTTTTATCTATCATGGTGTTAGCAGCAAAGACAAAGCATATCGCGTCGGAGCCGTGTTGTTAGACTTAAATAATCCAAGCCGTATCATCGCCCGAACAAAAGATTATATTATGGAGCCCGAATATGAATATGAGACGGCCGGTTATTATAATGGCTGCGTTTTTCCAACGGGCATCGTTTTAAAAGAAGGAACTCTATATATATATTATGGAGGTGCTGATAAAAATATTGCTGTGGCGACGTGCAATCTTCATGAGCTGTTGGCTTTTCTTAAGAAACAAGGAGGTGGCAAACGATGAAAATGAGTAGAATTTTCATTTTATTACCGCTTGTATTTGCAACGCTTACTTCCTGTGATGACCCTAAGCAAGATGGCTATCGTTATGTTGCGCCTGATCCAGTTGTAAATTTTATGCTCAATTATCGCAAGAGTGAAGCAACTCTCCCCAGTGGCTATATTGCCGTGGGTGATGATTTGTTATACCAGCAAAATAAAGTTGTTATCGGTGAACTAGTGAGTGAACCAACTGATCCTGAACGTGAAGGCTATTCCTTTTCGGGATGGTTTAACGAAAAAGAATGTCTCGAAGAATGGGATTTTGCAAACGATCAAGCAGAGGGCAATATGTTTTTATATGCGAAATGGCATCTTGAACAAGAAAATCCCTATATTGAACCGGAATATATACCAGTTGAAAGGATCGATGATGACATGAGTCAAAATTTTATCTTTGAAAGCGTGTGTAACATACCGATTGAAAGCGGAATTGTCAACTTAACGAGGGCGGCTATTCGCCGTTTAGAAAATTCGGCGGATGATTGTCTTGATAATATTGGCTATGTCCGTAAAAGCGCGACTCAAATCATTTCTGCGACATATAATCCTTCGACGAACACCGTGAGCATCGCCACTTCCTATCAAGGAGTGAACAGTCAACATACGGCATTAGTCGTCGATGTAACCGCCTCTTATCTTTTAAGTGGCTCATATGAGACCAAGGCTAGTAATTATGAAAATAAAGAAGGCGAAGAGCTTAATCATCGTGTTTTGCTCGGCGGCTCTTCTTCAATGGAAAACTGGGATACATCAATTCAAGACCTCGATCCGATTATTAGTTATAACCACGGAATCGGCGGAACAACTGTCCAACACTGGATAAATTCACTAGCGAGACGTCTTCTTTATCCGTATTCACCAAAAGCCGTTGTTTTATATGTTGGCATTAATAATATTATTAATAGCAAGGAAAGTGGGCAAGTTACTGGTGATTTGCTAATTGATCTTTTTGACGATATTCACGAACACCTTCCCAACTCACAAATCTTTTATGTTTTAATGAATAAGCTACCGGGATTTCCCCAATATACTGAAGAAATTATCACCGGCAACAATATTGTTATCGACTACGCTCAGCAAAGTAACAACGCAACGTGGCTTAAACCAATCGATGCTGGCACGGTCTTGCTTAAGCCGACAGGCTCTCCCAATGTCGCCTATTTCTTAGGCGATGGCCTTCATTTATCTCGTTATGGCTATGTGTTGTGGGGCGGGCAAATCAAAAAAGCCTTGATGGAAAATTTATGAGGTATGAAGGGTGAGAATTATCGTTGATAATCACAATAAATATAAGCATTTTAATCGACAATATACTGTCGCATTAGGGCTTTATCTTGGTTTTAGTTTATTGTTTATCGCCGGGATTCTTACTCTCTTTTTCACTTCGAAAGAAGATTATCTAGTTCTGATGATAGCGGTGATTGTTCTAACGATCATTTTAGTTTGGGGAACAATCTATTTTTTTACAAATCCGTTTCGCTCTCTTCGCTATTTAAGAAATTTCTATAAAGATCTTCAAGCTGGGCTGTTTGATGAAAGTGTTTTGACCTTGAAAAGGATAAGCGAGGACAAAGCCATCAAGCGAGGTGTTGAATTGATTAAGGTTTTCGCCGTTGAACACTTGAAGGGTCAAGACTACGAACGCGAAGTCTATTTGCTCGAAGAAGTAGAAAATCTCGACTTTGGTGTATTAATTAAAGTCCGGACATTTTCCAATATAATTGTTTCTTATGAGGTTCTTCCATGAAAATTTTTTCAAAAGCAGCCTTTATAAGAAGCATTCACTATGATTGGATATATTATGCTTTAAGTTTTTTTGCCGTTATTGGCTTGTGGAGTTGGGCTTTTGGCATCCTCCATCGTCCGAAGCCTTATGAGAAATTGGATATCTTTGTTGCCGCCCAAATTCAAAATGATACATTTTGTCAAAAGATTAAGGAAGAATTTAGCGCCGATGGGCTTAAATTAGTCGAGAGCAATCAGGCATTACCAAATGACAATGCCTTTCAATCAAAACTTCAGGTTGTCGGCTATAATGCCTCTGATTTATTGATTCTTCCAGAGAGTGTTTTTACCAACATTCATTTCTCAGAAGTGTTCATCGAGATTGATGAAGCGCTAAAAGACGATTATTTGAGCGGTCAAGAAGTTTTTTATAAGCACGAAGGACGCGATTACGGCCTGTTAGTTAGAGGGGGAGAAAAAGAATCGTGGCTTGATGAGTATTTAAATTTTGATGTGAATGATAATTACTATCTCTTTATCTCTGGTGCAAGTCATAATATTGGCGATAAAGGTAATTATCAAACAAACGAATTCGATTTAGCACTGGCTGTTTTGTCTTATGTAGTAAGGTAAAAAAATGAAAGAAAAAATACGTGAGAAAGACTTTAGCAAAAAAGAACTTCCGAAAAACCGTCGAGAGCTCTTTCGCGATATTTTGTTTAATCACACGTCAACGCTAATTAATACAAGTTTGCTAACCGCTCTTTTTGCTTTGCCGTTTATTATCATTTTTGCCGTTTTTTATGCGATGCTTGTGATGGCAAGCAACAACCAAGAACCATTCAATGTTTTGTTTTCACTTCTTTTTTATGGTTGCCTCAGCGCGACACCAGCCTTGATTTTAGCTTTAGTGGGCCTTTCTGGCGCATACGGGGTCGCAAAACGTTTGGTATGGGGCGAAGGTGTCATGCTTAAAATTCATTTCTTCAGCGCCCTTAAAAGCGATTTCAAGAAAACGATTATAATTTCCGCTTTGATCGCGTTATCTTCTTTCTTGTTAGTGGTCGGTGGCGTCTATTTATCGATATTCTATGTCAGTGCCCCAATTCCAACCGGAATCGGTATCGGCCTTTTGGTAGTTCAATTCTTACTAATGACGATGACTGGTTGTTACTTTTATGCATATCAACCCGTCTATCAAAATACGTTTGGCCAGACTTTTAAAAATTCTTTTTTAATCGCAACGGCGCGCTTGCCATTTACAATGTTATTTTATCTAATATCGCCTTGCATTATTGTCGTTTTGACTTTTGTTCATTATATCGCCAGTTTCATCGCCTTATTTCTTTTCGTATTATTTAGTTTTGGCGGTGTTGTTTTATGGACTTTACTAGCCCATTCAAGCTTTGATCGTTTCATTAACGCTGAGCATTATCCCGCTTATGTTCGACGCGGTTTATATACACCAAATAGTAAGAAAGAGGAGGAAGTAGGTTAATTCCGAAATTGACAATATGTCACAAGTATCATTACGTCATGTCTACAAGGTTTATGAAGGCGGTGTTCGCGCCGTTAAGGACTTTAGTCTCGACATTAAAGATAAGGAGTTTATCGTTTTTGTCGGACCGTCGGGCTGTGGCAAATCAACAACCCTAAGAATGATTGCCGGCCTAGAAGAAATTACTTCTGGTCAACTATATATCGATAACGTTTACGTTAATGATAAGGAATCAAAAGATCGCGATATTGCGATGGTGTTTCAAAACTATGCCCTCTATCCACATATGACTGTCTATCAAAATATGGCTTTTGGCTTGAAACTTCGCAAATTTGATCCCGAAGATATTGATCGCCGCGTTATAAGAGCTGCCGAAATATTAGAAATAACTGATTTATTGACAAGAAAGCCCAAGGCTCTCTCGGGGGGACAGCGTCAACGCGTAGCTTTAGGTCGGGCCATTGTTCGCGAACCAAGCGTCTTCTTACTCGATGAACCTCTTTCTAACCTTGATGCCAAACTTCGTGTCCAAATGCGCACGGAAATAACAAAACTTCATAATCGCCTTGCCACGACCTTTATCTATGTAACCCACGATCAGACCGAAGCGATGACGATGGGAACAAGAATCGTCGTGATGAAAGACGGAGTAGTTCAACAAGTTGATACACCAATTACTCTTTTTGAAAATCCCACCAACTTATTCGTTGCCACCTTTTTGGGTTCGCCCCAAATGAATATCTTGAAATCGAAATTAGCTCTTGAAAAGAATAGTCTCGTTGCTTATTTAAATGGTGATGAAACTATGAAAGCTGTTTTCAAAGAAAACAAGAAGCGACAATTAGCCTCTCTTGACTATGTCAATCAAGATGTTTTATTAGGCATTCGCCCAGAAAATATCATCATTGGTGAAGAGGGCATGGATGCTTATGTCGATGTCGTTGAACAACTCGGTGATGAAACACTTATCTACGCCAAAATTAAAGGGCGAGAAGAGTATTTGATTATTAAAACGACTTCGGCCGATCGAATTAAAGCTAAGCAAAATATTAAGGTTACGTTTGACATGGATCGGGCTCATCTTTTTGATTGCAAAACAGAAAAAGCGATCATGGGTATTCCAAGCGAAAATCGCTTCCTTGGCAAGATTAAGAATAAAGAACTTGTCTTTGGCAAAAATCGCTGGCAACTAAGTGACGAATATTTAAGTCATCTAGTCGATCAAGCCTTTAATAAAGATATTACTGTTGCTTTTAAACCCGAAGATGTCGTTTTAGGCGCCATACCTGATGCGCATCAAATTGGGGCAAAAATTGATTTTGTCGAAGAAAAAAGTGATTATGTTGCTTGCTATGGACGAATCGATGGTTTTGATAATTATCTTGTTTTCAAAGTTCGAATCGATGATGATATCGAAATAAAAAGTGGCGATGAAGTAGTACTTAGCATTCCCAAGGAATCTGTGCTCATATATCAAGAAAATGAACGCTTGTTACTTAAAGAAAAAAATAACAGCAACGAAGCACCGTGCCATGTTAGTTTTAAAGACGATAAAATGGTGGTTGCCTTTGGTAAAACAAATCTTGTCGTTAATCCTATTCCTGGAGTAGAAGCCGGTGAACATCGCCTCAAAATTAAACAAGATGGCGCCAAGGTTTCTTTTAGCAAAAAAATGATTAAGAAACATAAACTTAATCGCGTTGATTATGCTAAGCAACAGCTAGTAAAAGTTTCGGCATATGACGAAGATAAGACCGGAGAAAGGAATGCTATTTTTGTCAAGATTGATGGTTTTGAAGGATATGTTACTTTAGTTGTTGAAAATAACTTTACGGTTTACGAAATGCCTGAATTCGAGATTTATCTCGATGAGAATAGTTTCATGATTATTTAAGGAGCAATTATGCGAGAAATCCACGCTAAAGATTTACTTAATTCCCCCTATCTTAAACGAATAGGGCGTTATTGGTATGATGATGCCAATCGCGCCTTGTGGTTTAATTTTTCGGCAGCGGGATTTCGTATTAAGTTTCGCGGTTCAAAACTCGTGGCTCGTTTTCTCGCCACAAAAAGCGATGACGAAAAGAATCGACCATACTTATCGGTGTTCATGAACGATAAAAATAATTCACAAAAAGCAACAATTGTTGAACTAAAAGAAAAAAAGACAGCGGTTGAATTTTTTAATGGCAAAGATGAGATTCATGTAATCACGATTTTAAAAAGAAATGAGTCGCTTACAAGTCAAGTCGCCCTTTACTCGCTGTGGTGCGATGGTGAATTTTTGCTTGAGGAAGAAAAAGATAGCAAAATCAAAATCGAATACTACGGAAATTCAGTTACAGCCGGAAATGGCACAGCCGCAGAAGAAGGCGATGAAATTTTCATGACAAAAACAGAAGATGCTTGTCTCTCTTTCGCCTACCTTAGTGCGCAACTTTTAAATGCGGAACATTCCTTAATATGCGCTGGCGGTTTCCCCGTTTACAAATCACCATGGGTTGACTGGTGCAAAATCAAAAGTATTATTCCGATGGTCGAAATGGCGGATTTTGATGGAAATACGACTATTGAAAACGCCCATTATTGGGATAATTCAGCCTTTATTCCTAATCTTGTCGTCTTTAATCTCGCTGCCAACGATTCACATTATTTTGACAGAATACAAGATAATTCTAACTACAAAGACGAACTCCAAAAATTTAAAGATGCTTATTGCGCCTTGATCGATAAAATATTTATGCACTATCCCAAAACGAAAATAGTTGTTACTTCGGGGATGATAAAAGTTCGTGAAGATATCGAACTAATTCTTGATGAAGTGGCAAGAGAGTATGAAAATACATATCGTTTCAAATTTACTTCGTTAAGTGTGGGAGGTTATATGCCTAATCAAGGTCACCCCAATGCAAAAATGCATGAACACGCCGCCAAAGAATTAGTGACCTTTATTCAGCAAAAATCACTTATTTAACGACCATTTTGAATTTTAAATATCGTGCCTTCGATTTCAAAACCTAAGTGGCGGTAGTATCCGTCGTTATCTGACATAACATAAATGTAATCATTTGGATATTTTGCTTGCAGTCGGGATATTAGCGCTTTGCCATAGTTATGACCACGTCTTTCATTATCGACCAACAAATCATAAATGTATACGCCAAAGGCGCCGTCTAATTTATAACGCAAGAAAGCGATTATTTCTTCGCCGTCAAACATTACAAAAGCTCGGGAATCCTTTAGGACCTTTAAATATTTTTGCCATTTAGAAGGAGAAAAATAACTTGCCCATTCTAAATCTTTCGATATAAGAAGACGAAGTTTCTCGGCATCACCTTTTTGATATAATCGTATTTTCATAGGTTGCCCCCTCATTGTTTATTAAGAAAAGCCAACATTATTGCCTTTTTATAGCAAAAAAATTCACAAAAGATCTATGAATCGCTCTTTAAGCTAATCTACATCCTCGTATCATCAAAACGCGCTAAGATAGGTTCCATCTTCTTGATCGTGCGTTTGATAGTGCCCATCTTAAATGGATTTTTAAGTTTGGCCTTTTTGATTAGTTCTGTAAATGGATAACGACCACCAAGTTGACATAACTTTACGTATCGTGACCAAGCTAGTTTGCGGTCCTCTTCCATCATCACAAGGAATTGGAAAGCCACAACTTGGGCTAATGTGTAATCGATGTAGTAAAACGGGGTTGTGTAAATATGGCTTTGCCGCATCCACCTTATTCCCTTTTCATACATCGAAAATCCACGATATTTCTTGTAAGGAGTGTATTTCTTTTCAAGCTCGCGCCATTTAGCGCATCGCTCATCATGTGTCGCTGTGGGATTTTCGTAGATGTAATGCTGGAATTCATCGACGGTCACGCCATATGGAAGAAAATTTATAGCGTTGACAAGATGTGAATATCGATATTTTTCTTGATCCTCTTTGAAGAATTTTTCCATCCATGGCCAAGCAAAAAATTCCATGCTCATCGAATGTATTTCTGCTTCTTCCATTGTTGGATCGCGATACTCAGGAATCTTTATTTTCCGCGAACTATATCCTTGAAAAGCATGGCCAATCTCGTGCGTTAATACGTCGACATCACCCGATGTACCATTGAAATTAGAAAAGACGAACGGTACCTGGTATTTAGGGAAATACGTCATATAACCCCCGCCTTGTTTACCAGGTCGAGCTTCAAGGTCGAGAAGATGAAAATCAATCATCATATCAAAGAATGCACCAATTTCTTCACCCATCTCGTGATACATCGTTTGGGCAGCTTTTACTAAATATTCTTTGTCGCCTTTTGGTGAAGGATTACCGGATGTAAAGTTGAGTGATAAATCATAAAACATTGGATTCGGAATTCCGATGCGTTGCGCCTGGCGTTTGACCAGTTTCTTTGAAAGTGGAACAACCGCCCGATATACTTGATGGCGATAACTAGCTACATCATCAGCGTCATAATCAGTTCTTCCCATTCGAGCGTAGCCAAGGGCAACATAGTTTTTAAAACCAAGTTTTTTTGCCATCGCATCTCTAAGAAAGACTAATTCAGAATAAATATTTGCGAGTTCTTCTTCATTATCTGCAAACCATTTAGCGGTGGCCATTGATGCGCGACGACGGATGGAGCGATCGAGCGAATCGGCAAATTTTCCCATTTGTGACAAATTGTAGACACCACCATCAAATAGAATTTGAGCAGATGCAAGCAATTTAGAATACTGACTTGTGAGGCGATTTTCTTTTTGCAGTTCTTCGATGATGCTTGGATCAAATGTTTTTAGACTTATTTCGATCTTGTCGAAAAGAAAACGACCCAGTTTCTTTTCTAGTTCACTTCGAAATGGTGAAGAGACAAGAGCTTTTTGATATTCATTATATAGCGCCTGGAAAAGAGGTCCCATCTCATCAATCGCATCCTGAGCTTTTTGATAAGCTTCAACGCGCGTGTCTTGCGTATAACGAACACTGATAAGCGTGAATTGATTGCTGACCTCATCAACGAGTTTTATGATTTTATCAATCACCCTTTTTTGTTCCTGCGCCGAAATGGAGGCATGGAATGCTGATAACAACTTTTTAAACTTTGCTTCGATTTGTTTGATATTTGGAATAATCAACGGGAATTCTTCAAGTTTCATTTTTTTCTCCTTGTTTTTTTATTTAATAAACTAATTTCGTCCATCTTTGCTGGTTTTGATAAACCAGGTAACCTAAACATGATTGCTAAGTTAGCGTTGTTTTCGATGACCTCGATAGAAGTTCAAAGAACATCTTATAATCCTCAATGTTAGGATAAATTTGACCTTTTTAGCCACTTATTTATAGACACAAAAGAGGTTTCTATTATTTAAATAACTATATTTTAATAAGTATAGTTTTCTCGCAATGCAGTTTAATCTTATTTAGGCAATTTGTGTTTCAAACCATACTTCGACACAATAATAACATTTTTGATGGCGGAGGAAGAGGGATTTGAACCCTCGCGCCCCGTTAAGAACCTACAAGCTTTCCAAGCCTGCCCCTTCAACCACTTGGGTATTCCTCCGGCACAAGAAAAATTATATGAGAACAAAAGGCTAATTACAACGATTTAAACATAATATATAATATTATAAGACATGCAAGAAATTGTGATTAAAGGCCAAGAGGCCAATCAAAGAGTTGATAAATACGTTCGCAAGTATTTAAACAATGCTCCTTTGAATTTTATTTATCGCCTTTTTCGTAAGAAAGATGTCAAAATCAATGGGCATTGGGTTGATATTAACTATGTCTTAAAAGAAAACGATACGCTTAGGCTTTACGTTACCGATCAACAAATCGCTGAACTATCTAAGCCGAAAGAAATGCCTAACACCAAAGTTGTGGAGTCAGTCGTCTTTGAAGATGATAATATCCTAATTGTTAATAAAAGTAAGGGCATACTAGTCCATGGTGATGAAAACGAAAAAGTCCACACTCTTTCAAATCAAGTTCTTAATTATTTAATGCAAAAAGAGGAATATAACCCCCGTGAAATTAAAGGCTTTGTTCCAGCACCAGCGCATCGTCTTGACCGCAATACTTCCGGCCTTGTTATCTTTGCGAAAAATCTCATCGCCCTTCAAGAGTTAGAATCAATGTTTAAAACACGAAAAGGGATTGAGAAGCATTATATGGCTTTAGTTGTCGGAACTGTCAATAAGGGTCGAACAATCGACTTTCCGCTAAAAAAAGACGCAAAAGCCAAGCTCGTGAAGGTAGATAAAGTCGCTAATGGCGCATTGGAAGCCAAAACTGAAATTAGTGTTATTCGTCATTATGGCGACTATACACTTCTTGATGTTCGCTTATTGACAGGCCGCACTCATCAAATACGCGTCCATCTCAAAGCAATTGGTCATCCAATTATTGGCGATGGTAAGTACGGAGACTTTAAGCAAAATCGCCTATTCAAAGAACAATTTAATTATGACACGCAATTTTTGCATGCCTATCGATTGAAGTTTGTTGATAATGGTGGTTTACTTCAATATTTAAATAACCATGAGGTTATAAGCACTATGTCCAAAACAGAAACCGACATCTTAGATGCGTTAGATACAAAGGAAAAGAAAAAATGGTAACCAAACAGAACTATAATCGCTGGCTTCAAAGTCCAAAAGTCAGCAGCAAAATGAAAGAGGAAATGAAACGAATGTCTCCTCAGGAAATCGATGAGTCATTCTTTAAAGATATCGAATTTGGTACAGCTGGTATGCGAGGCGTCATCGGGCCTGGCACTAATCGCATGAACTATTTTACGATTCAAAAAGCAGCAGTTGGTTTTGCTCTATATTTGCTTTCCACATTTGCTAACGCTCAAGAATTAGGCGTCGTTATTTCTCATGATAATCGCCACATGTCACGGGAATTTACCGTGCAAATCGCTAATCTTTTTTCGGAAATGGGCATTAAATGCTACATTTTTGATAGTTTGCGACCGACTCCGGAATTATCCTTTGCCGTTCGTTATAAAAAAGCTTGTGGCGGCATCATGATTACCGCATCTCACAATCCCAAAGAATACAATGGTTTTAAAGTTTATGATGAGCATGGTTGTCAATTGGTGCCAAACAAAATTAACAAACTAATTAAGATAATCGATAATCTTCCTAATGAACTAGATTTAGTAATCTCAAATAGTTCAAAAAAAGGTCTTATCAAAACGCTTGATTCTGATGTTGATGATGAATATGTTCGCCTTGTTAAGCAAATTCAACTCAATCCCAATTTGCCAAAAGAAGGTTTTAAAATTGTCTTTACCCCCAACCACGGAACGAGTTATGTAAATGCTATGCGCGTGTTTAAAGATTGCGGTTATGAGATTTATCCTGTCCTATCACAAGTTGAACCTGATCCTGATTTTAAAGGAACACTCTCACCAAACCCTGAGGATAAGAATAGTTATATCGAACCAATTAAGCTCGCCAAGGAAATTGGCGCTCAGTTTATTGTTATGACTGATCCCGATGGTGATAGAGTCGGCGTAAGTTATTTATCAAGTAATGGTGAATATGAACTATTTACTGGCAATCAATCAGCGGCTCTTCTAATCGATTATGTGCTTGGTCAACGCGCGAAATATGGCCTATTAGCGAAAAATGGCGTATTTTACGATACGATTGTGTCATCAGATTTAGGGCGTACTATCGCTAAAAATTATGGGTTAAGAGTTGAAACCTTTTTAACGGGCTTTAAATTTATTGGTGACCGCATTCAATATTACCTTGAAAATGATGGACCAACTTTTGAATTTGGATATGAAGAAAGTTATGGGTGTCTCATTTCACCTTTTGCGCGAGATAAGGATGGTATTCAAGCGATATTAATGTATTGTGAAATGGCCCTTTATCATTATCTTCAAGGTAAAACCTTGGATGTTGTTTATGATGACATTCAAAAGAAATATGGTTATCGTCTCGACATCTCATTTTCTGTTGCCTTTAAAGGTTCGGCGGGCATGTTAAAAATGAGAGAAATAATGACAAAATTAAGTAACCAAGAGGTTAAAAGTTTAAACGGGCATCGCGTCATTGAAATGCGCGATTACATGAAAAGCGTAATCATCAATGAGCGCGGCAATGAACAAATTGCTTTGCCATCGGCAGACGTTGTCACTTTAATTTTAGATGATGAAACGAGCATTACCGTTCGTCCAAGCGGCACTGAGCCAAAGTGTAAGTTCTATTTTGGGGTTAAAGGATTAAGTGCCGAGGCTATAAAAAACATTCCTAATCTATTGTTCGCCGAACTAAAAGAAAAACTCGACATCTAGAAGCATTAATTCTTGAAATTGATATTCATAGGTATATGATAGAAAGGGTTTTATGAAATACTTACTTGTCACGATTATTAAAAACAACGAACGTGCCCATCGGCTTTTCGAAAAGCTCAATCAATTGAAAATTAAAGGCACAGTTTTGCCATCGACAGGTCTAAATCATGCTTTAATGGAATCTGATATCAACCATCCACCTATCTTTGGAGGGTCTCGGTATTTAGTTGAGCAGGAGTATGAGTCTAATTCGACCGTCATCATCGTTATTGATAAAGCAAAACTTGACCTAGCTCGTTCAACTATTAAAGAAATGACAAACAATCTTGAGGATGCATTTATGTTTGCGGTCCCGCTGGATCATTACGAAGGTAGCGAAGTTTAATGGAATACTTAAATATCACCTTGATCCTCGGACTTGCAATGGCGGCGGGGCTCCTTTCAACAAGATTAATGCGTCTTTTGAATTTACCCAATGTGACTGGATATTTAGTTATTGGTCTTCTTTTAGGTCCGTTTATCGGTCGCTTATTTTCAACAGAAGCGATTGAACATTTCTCGATTATTAGTGATATAGCCTTAGGTTTTATCGCCTTTAGCATTGGCTGTGAATTTAAAATCTCTTCTCTGATTAAGATTGGTAAAAAAGTAGTTATTATTACTATTTTTCAAGCCTTAATGACTGCCATCGTTGTTACGATTGCCATCTTTGCCTTCACGCAAAATGTCGCTTTAGCTCTAACTCTTGGCGCGATTGCCACGGCGACGGCTCCTGCTGCGACTTTAATGGTGGTCAGACAATACAAAGCCAAAGGACCTATCGTTGATACCTTGCTTCCTGTCGTTGCTTTTGATGATGCAATTGGCTTAATAATTTTTTCGATATTACTAGCTATTTCCAAAGTAGTAGCGACTAATAGCGGATTGTCATTTGAAGCCTTAGTCTTAGCCCCCCTTATTGAAATACTTCTTTCGTTGGCAATCGGTGCAGCCCTAGGAGCGCTTTTGGCTCTGGTTATGCGCTTTTTTAAATCGCGCGCCAATCGTCTTAGCTTAATGATTGCGACCGTTTTTCTTGGCGTCGGTGTGACGGCCTTATTCGCGGCTTTTGATTGGTATTCACTGTCTCCATTACTTCTTTGTATGATGATAGGGGCCGTTTTTGCCAACATGCGTAGAGACTCTAATCTCGTGATTGAAGGCGTTGATCGTTGGACCCCTCCTTTATTTATGTTCTTCTTTATTCTAAGTGGGGCCGAATTGAATTTAAGTGTCATCGTCAGCGTCGGCGTGATTGGTGTTATTTATATTGTCGCAAGAAGCATTGGCAAATATTCTGGTGCCTATCTTGGGGCATTATCGACAAAAAGCGAAAAATCAATTCGTAATTACTTAGGTTTAGCTCTTTTACCTCAGGCTGGTGTAGCAATCGGTATGGCAAAAGTGGTGTCAGATGAAATGCCCGATGAAATTGCGACAAAAATTGTGACCGTTGTTTTATGTTCGGTACTATTTTTTGAATTAATTGGACCAGTGATTACCAAGATTGCCCTCATGCGGGCAGGCGAAATTATTAAAGAGCCGAAAAAACCGAAAAAATTACCGCTTCCCCCTCCCTCTTCTTCAACGTAAAAAAAGACGCCTATCGAGGGCGTCTTTTAATTTCTTTTAAGATTTGTTTAAGCGTGTGATAAATGCCGTCGTTTTCATTGTCTTTTACGCTGACACGATGGGCGTTTTTTATGATTTCGGGACCGCCGTTTTTCATGGCGACGCTTATTCCGGATACAGCAAACATATCTAAATCATTTTCGGCATCGCCGAAAGTGATAATGTTTTCTTTCTTTATGCCGTAATAATCAGCTATTAAAACGATACCGGAACCCTTGGATACGCTTTTAAAAAACAATTCAAAGTAAGAAAGGCCAAACCAAAAGCGAACATCAATCTCATTAAAGCGACTAACGATATGGCGAATGGCCTTTTCATCGATGTTATCTTTATTGGTTTGGAGAATCATTGTCATCGGATTAACATCAAGCGTCTTGGTGATGTCACCATAATGCATATTCATCCCTTCGTACCAAAAAAAGCGAGCGAGATATAAGTCTTCCTCATTTATCCATATGTCGGTATCATTTTCGCACATGACGTTTTTAACATATGGCTTAAGACTTTTAAAAAGATCCTTAACTGTGTCTTTGGGAAATTCGAATTCAACTCTTGGGAATGTTTCATCTTTGGGATGAAAAACAAAAGCGCCGTTATAACAGACGAGAGGCGAGTTTAATTCGAGTTCATCATAGTAGCGATAAAGGGCGCGAGAGGGGCGTCCGCTTGCCAAAATAACAAGATGACCTTGCTTATTTAACTTTTTTAGTAATCGTTTGGTTTTGGGGGCGATAACTTTCTCGTTAGTGAGAAGGGTGCCGTCCATATCGACGGCAATCAATAATCTTTCTTTACTTTTTAACATCGAAAAGACCTACGGCGTGTTTAACGCGATTTAAAGTAGTGTTAGCAATTATTTCGGCTCGCTTAGCGCCGTCGAGTAGTGTTTTTTCGATAAGGTCTCCATTTAAGATTTGTTCATATCTCTCTTTAAAAGGTGCAAGTTCTTCAATCACGGCATCGGCAACAGCTTTTTTAAACTCGCCATACTTGTATCCCGAAAAACGTTTCTCAGCTTCATTAATAGTGATTTCCTTAATAGAAGCATAAATTGTCAGCAAATTGGCAATTCCGGGTTTGTAATCGATATCGTATTTAATTTCACTTCCTGAATCAGTCACGGCGGACATGATTTTTTTACGGATTGTGGCAAGATCATCTTTGAGAAAAATATCGCCTTTTGGATCAGACTTTGACATCTTTTTTGTCGGCTCTGATAGGGACATGATTCTTGCTCCGACCTTTGTAACCTGGGCTTTAGGCATGACGAGAATCTCGCCATATCGTTTATTAAAACGATTGACTAGGTCACGAGCCAGTTCAACGTGCTGTGTTTGGTCTTCGCCAACCGGGACAATCGAGGCATCATAAAGAAGAATATCAGCAGCCATTAAAACAGGATAGGCAAAAAGGCCTAAACCGATAGCGTTATTATTCATTTTGCTCGACAAGTCTTTAAATTGCGTCATGCGCGAGAGTTCGCCCATGTATAAATAGTTTTGTAGTATAACGGTTAATTCACTATGAGCACTAACTTGACTTTGCAAAAAGATAGTTGCCTTTTGGGGGTCAAGACCGCTGGCTAAGTAAAAAGCGACTAAGTCGCGAGTGTTGTTTTGTAAAACATCTGGTTCGATAGGAAGAGTCAAGGCGTGAAGGTCGGCGATAAAAATAAAAACATCACCCGTATCTTGAAATTTTTTAAAATGTTTCAAAGCACCAAGATAATTGCCGAGCGTGAGTTGTCCAGTCGGTTTTATTCCACTCAAAACGCGGTTCATATCAAGTCCTCCGTTCAAGTCTTTAATATTATAGGCGCGAATTAGGGTCGTGTCAATTTAGCCATAAGGGCTATTTTTAAAAATAGTATCTACTTAACTGGTGATATATGTTAAAATTACGAATAGAAATTATGATAAGAATTTACACATCCCCCAGCTGCTCAAGCTGCCGCAAAGTTAAAAAATGGTTCGAAGAACAAAAAATTCCCTTTGAAGAACGGAATATCTTTAATGCGACCTTAGATCCAAAAGAATTAAAAGAGATTCTTTTTAAATCGGAAAATGGCACGGAAGATATCATCTCTGAACGTAGTAAAATCGTCAAAGAAAAGAAAGTTAATCTCGATAACCTTACAATCTCGGAAATGATTGATTTTATCAGGGATAATCCCTCTGTTTTAAAAAGACCAATTGTCGTTAATGACCGCCGTATTCAGGTTGGATACAACGAAGAAGAAATTCGTTCATTTATCCCACAAGCTAGACGCATATTTGAAAGGCATTGTAATGCTGATGATTGCCCTGATTTCAATTCGTGTCCACACGCTCGTGATTGCGTAATCGACAAGAAATGATTTTTTTAGTCCCAAATCCTTTTAATGAATTTCTAAAAGAAAACGCCTTTTGGTTCGCGCTTTCGATTGCCCTTTTAATCGCTTTAATTCTATTAATTAGTCTTATTCGAAACTGGAAAAGTAAAAAGAAAGACGTAGTTTTATCTGATGGTGATGCATTTTTAAAAGCTTTAGGCGGCAAGGCGAATATTGATTCTTACCAAGCGAAATCTTCACGTCTCGTGCTCGTCTTAAAAGAAAAAAGCCTTCTTGATGAAGAAGCGCTTAAGGCCCTAGGGATATTATCAATTATCAAAATGTCGAACAAAATTACATTAGTTATCGATGGATCGGCCGAGGAAGTTAAAAAGCTTATTGATTCGTTTTAAAACAGTGTTTTCTGATATCTTCGCTTGGAAAACCCATAACATTGTCGAAACTTCCAACGATGTGATCAACTAAATCAAACCCATCTTGAATTCCATAAGCGCCGGCTTTGTCAAAAGGAGAGCCGGTTTTTATATAACGAGCAATTAAATCATCGCTCAATTCTTTAAAATAGACTTCCGTTTTAACGGTTCTATTGATTTCTCTAGAAGAGTTGATATAAGTATACCCGCTTAAGACGACATGGCGCTTACCAGAGAGCTTTCTAAGCATGCGATAGGCATCTATTTCATCCTGAGGTTTTCCGAGAATTGAATTATCAATAATAACGACCGTATCACAAGCTAAGATGTCGTCATGAGGATGCTTTTTGAAAACCTCATAAGCTTTTAGGCGCGAAACATCAAGAGGGTGGTCATAAGGATTTTTGCGGCTTTCATTTTCATTAATATCTGGAGAAATAACAGCAAAATCATTGCAAATCTTGCGCAGAAGCTCTTTTCTTCGAGGTGATTTTGATGCCAGTATCAACATATTAGTTTTGATTCATGATGACAGGAATAATCATTGGGTGTCTTTCCGTCTGAGCGAATAAGTATTTGCCAAGTGCGTTTTTGATTGTATTTTTTATTTCATTAAAAGTAACGCGACCGGACATCAATTTTTGTAGTTCGCCGTTAATAATTCTCTCACCTTCAGCAATTAGTTTAGAATGATTAGCTAAAACAAAACCGCGAGTATGAATAACGGGCGGAAGAATCAAACGATTAGCTTTGGAATCGATACTAATCAAGACAGCAACCATGCCATCGTCTTTTAATATTTCCCTATCATGGATAACGGCGGTGCTTAAACCATTGATATCACGACCATCAATATAGATAGCATCCGCTGTAACACGCGCTCCTTCCGTTACACGACGCTTACGAAGGGTAATTGTATCGCCATTTGCCATCACGAAAGTATTTTTGCGATCCATGCCAAGATCGACAGCGAGGTCGGTATGGAGTTTGAGCATACGATATTCGCCATGAATAGGCATAAAGTAGCGAGGATTAATAAGCTTAAGCATTAATCGTAATTCCTGTTTGGCGGGATGACCCGAGGAATGAATGTTTAACAAAATGGAGTTGGTCAGAACATTCGCGCCTCTTCGCACGAGTTGGTTAACAATTTTGTCAATCAAGACCCCGTTACCAGGAATGACTGAAGATGAGAAAACGACAGTATCGCCTGGGTAGATTCGAAGCGACTTGTGCTCACCATTGGCAATTCGGGCTAAGGCGGCCATCGGTTCACCTTGCGAGCCGGTACATAAAATACATAATTCATTAGCGCGATAGTTTTGAATATTATCTAAATCGACAATATCTTTATCGCTCAGCTTGATATAGCCCATTGCTCTTGTTGTAGCGACAGCGTTTTCCATGCTTCGTCCCACAATGGCAATCTTGCGATTATGTTTAATCGCAGCTTCAACAAGTTGTTGAATGCGCGAAATATTGCTCGAAAAGGTTGAGACAATTAATCGACCATCAGCTTTACCAAAAATTTCATTAATGCCTGCGATAATGCTTGTTTCGCTAGGCGTATAACCTTCTATTTCAGCATTCGTCGAGTCACTTAACAACAAATCAACGCCTTCTGAACCAAGACGGGCAATTTTATCTAACTCGATGTCTGGTCCAACAGGTGTTAAGTCAATTTTAAAGTCGCCGGTATGGACGATTCGTCCATCTGGTGTATCAACACAAATTCCATAGGCATCAGGAATCGAATGGGTGACGTGAAAGAAAGAAACCTTAAAAACATCAACTTGTAAAATAGAATCGCTGTTATACTCGATAATTTTTACTGGCTCTTTAATGCGCATGTCCTCAAGTTTATGTTTGATTAATGCCGCCGCAAGTTTTGGGGCGTAAATAACGGGAATATGGACTGATTGAATAAGAAAAGGAATACCGCCGATATGGTCTTCATGTCCATGCGTGATAAAAAGGGCGCGGATTTTTCCGCGGTTATTTTTTAAATGAGTATAATCAGGAATGACATAGTCAACTCCTGGCATTTCTGAACCCGGAAACATGACTCCCGAATCGATGATAATAATTGAGGTATCGCTTTCTAAAACATACATGTTCTTGCCAACTTCGCCAAGACCACCCAAAGCATAGACAGAAATACCACTAGAAATAGTTTGATTCATACAAAATCTCCTAAAATAATATATTAATTAGCAATTATGAATAAAGTTTTCAAAATTAAGCAAAACTATTATATATAACACTTATTTTTAATTCAACTGATTTCAACTGCATCTTCAATTGTTTGAAAAGGATTGTCCTTATTGATGCGGTCATAGTAAAGAATGCCATCAAGATGATCAATCTCGTGTTGTAAAACAATCGCATCGTATCCCCGAGCAGATATTTCAATATCGCTATTTGTTAAAACATCAAATGCTTTTACTTTTATCTTATTATCGCGCGGGACATAACCTTCGTGTTTTTCATCGACAGAAAGACATCCTTCGCCCGCTAATAAATAGCACTTTTTAATGCTGTTTTCAATAATGCGCGGATTTACAAGTGCGTATTGGACTTCTTTTCCTTCGGCGTCATGATAATAGATAACTGTCATTCGCTTATTAACGCCGACTTGTGGCGCCGCTAAACCGACTCCTTCGCGAATTTTTGGATGTTTGTCGCGAAAAAGGGGATCTTGCGTTTTTTTAAGATAATCAAACATTCTCAAAATCAAGTCGCGATCTTTTTTATTTAAAGGCAATTCGACAGTTTTTGATTTGCTGCGTAGAGAAAGGGAACTATCCTTAACAATCTTAAACATAATCTTTACTTTTAAAGATTGTATCATGATTAAATGCGATTTGCTATTATGATACATATGAACGAGAAATTGCTTGAAAGAATCAGTGACTTCCGTGAGGAACTCGCCAACGATAAACGCGTCTTGACCCTTAATCACTTAGAGGCAAAAATGGAACAAAATGAGGAAGTGATGGCTTTAGCCTACCAAAAAGATATAAAGGAAAATGCCTACAATGATTCCTTGCGTCATTTCGGCCCCCATTCAAAAGAAGCAAAACAAGCTCAAAAAGGTCTCTTTGAAGCTAAAACAAGACTTGATAAGCACCCGCTTGTTCGTCAATACCTACTAGCTTATCACGATGTGCGCATACTATATGAAGAAATAAACAATGAACTTTTCTCGCCATTTAAAGAACATTTTTGCGAGGATAAAAAATGATTAGAATTATTGCTGGAAAGCATCGTTCCCGAATGATAAAAACGCCATCCAGTGAAATTGTTTCGCCAACGAAAAATATGGTTCGTGAAGCTCTTTTTTCGATCCTTGGTCGAAGTATTCAAGACGCTATTGTTCTCGACTTATTTGCTGGCAGTGGAGCACTAGGCATTGAGGCTGTTTCGCGGGGAGCAAGCAAAATTTATTTCTCCGATTGTCATAGCGAACCCATTAGAGTAATTAGCGAAAATATTCGATTATTAAAAGAAGAAGAAAAAACCGAGATTCATCTTTGTAATTATAATGAGATGCTCGATTATCTTGAAAGGAATAAAGTGCAAGTTGACATTGCTTTTGTCGATCCCCCATATGAATCAGAATATTATGAAGCGGCGGCACAGAGGCTACTTGATTCAAACATAACAAAAAAGGGCAGCAAAATCATTTTTGAAAGCCGGCATGAAATCAATTCACTATTCTTAAAACAATTCGACAATCGTCATTATCGTTACGGACAAACTCATATCCTAATTGTCACAAAATAAAAACCGCCATCGGCGGTATTTATATAAATGAGTGTCTAACTATTCTTTTCCTTCAAAATCGCCGGAGTGATCCCAAGAGTCGCGGAGTAATTCGGCTTTTTGAATGTCGGTGTCACCTGGAACACCAAACATCACTTCACTGACACCATCGTAATCTTCACTAAAATCAATTAGCATAATTGTTGGCGTTAGGAAATTTTCTGTATCAACGGCCTCGAGAGTATCAAGATCACTTTCTGAGGAATTGCCGTTTAAGTGGTAGTATGAGTCTTTGCCAATCGCGGCGGCTTCGGTAAAGAAATCACCATTGCGATTTAAAAATTGGACAAATGCTGTTTCGCGAGAAGTGGCTTCATCAGTATCTTCATCGGTGAAAATGGAAACTAGTTTAAAAGGTAAATCATCACTTTTAGGAGCGAGAGTACCATTCCATCTTCTTTCGAGAGCTTCAAAGCCTTTCTTGGCTTCAGCACAAGCGGAACATTCTTCCGAGACAAAGACAAGAAAAAACTTCTCGCCAACGGAATTTTTTGCATCGCCATCTTGAATGTCGGCAATTAATTTGTCGGCTTCGCTTGTCTCTCCACCAGCAAGAGAACGTTGAAACTTTTGATAGTATTTTTCACTTGATTTGGCTTCTTCGGCAAGACCTTCTATCCAACTTGTGATGGAGGGAATTGAGAAGATAACGGCGAAAATTGCACCGACGATCAAGAGGGGTTGAACCCACGCTGTATCTTTAATCCACCGGCCGATTCTGACGAAGAAAGCGCCAATCGCCTTTAATATTTGCATTTACTAGACCTCCTATATCCGAGCATATAGCACGATAATCATAACACTATATAAATATAGAATCAACTTACATTTTTAGAAACAAATTAT
>Ga0265294_10001619_pt1 | contig 30355 bp, 21 predicted proteins | sample MunlanPumphouse3_FD_192504 | JGI IMG/M metagenome (GOLD analysis project Ga0265294, IMG submission 192504) | Groundwater microbial communities from a municipal landfill in Southern Ontario, Canada - Pumphouse #3 | ecosystem: Environmental > Aquatic > Deep subsurface > Groundwater | place...
TTTTCAAGAGCTTTTGCAACTTTTTTTAGTGCTATATCTCCTTGACCATGTCCGTAATTGTCGTTGTATGGTTTAAAAAAATCAATATCTATCATCAAAACAGCTAAAGATTTTTTATCTCTTTTTGCTTCAAGAAATGTTGTTTCAAAAGTTTCATCAAAATATCTTCTATTTCTAATATTTGTTAAACCATCATACATAGATATTTTTTCTAGTAAATCATTTTTAATCTTCATTTCAAGATAGTTTTTTAATCTTAATTTTGTGATAGTTTTATTAAAAGGTTTTGTAATATAATCAATAGCACCCAAATTTAAACCATACTCTTCATCCTCTTCACTGTTTCTGGCAGTTACAAAAATTATAGGAATATTTTTTGTTTGTTCGTTGTTTTTTAATATTTTACAAACTTCATAGCCGTTAATATCAGGCATTTCAATATCTAAAAGTATTAAATCTATATCATTTGGTGCATTTAAAATTTCAAGAGCTTTTGTGCCGCTTTTTGCAATTTTTACTTCATAAGTATCTTTTAGTAGATCATGAATTAAAAGCAGTGTTGTTGTCATATCATCAACAACTAGAATAGTTGGTTTTTTGAACTCCATATCTCTCCTAAAGAATATTATTTTTTCAATTTAAAAATAAAGCTTTGATTTTATATCAATTATTATAAATATAATATAAAACTATAAATTAAGAGTAGAAATCAAACTTAAGAAAATTTTATTTTAGCACTCAATATATAATAGTGCTAAAAAAATAAAAAACTTTAGCCAAGTTTAATAAAGGTTTGATAAAATTCCTTTTTGAAAAATTTAAAATATTTATAATAAATATAAAAAAAGGAGATTTTTTTATGGCAAAACATCAATTTCAAACAGAAGTAGGGCAACTACTTCACCTAATGACACACTCTTTATACTCAAATAAAGAGATTTTTATAAGAGAGCTTGTATCAAATGCTAGCGATGCTATTGATAAATTAAACTATCTAAGACTTACAGATGAGAAGTTAAAGGAGAGTTTTGCTTCTTGGAAAGGTGAGATTAATATCTCTTTTGATGAGAAAGATAAATCTTTAACTATAGTTGATAATGGTATTGGTATGAATGAAGAGGATATGATAAACTCTATTGGTACTATTGCAAAGAGTGGGACTAAATCTTTTGTTGAAGCACTAACAGGTGATGCAAAAAAAGATTCAAACTTAATTGGTCAATTTGGGGTTGGATTTTACTCTGTATTTATGGTTGCAGAAAAAGTAGATGTAATCTCTAAAAAAGCTGGTGAAGAGACAGCTTATAAATGGAGTTCAACTGGAACTGGAGAGTTTGATTTAGCACCTTGCACAAAAGAGACAAATGGAACAGTTATCTATATTAAATTAAAAGATGATGAGGTAAGTGAGTTTGCAAGTAAATATAGAATTAAAAATATAGTTGAAAAATATTCAAACCATATTGCTTATCCAATTTTCTTAAATTATGACGAAGAAGTGACGCAAACTTTAAGTGAAGAGGATAAAAAAGCTGGAAAAGAAGCAGTTAAAACTATTGAGAGAAAACATGAACAAATAAATGAAGCAACAGCACTTTGGACTCAAGCAAAAGCTAAATTAAAACAAGAAGATTATAATAACTTCTATAAATCGATTTCTCAAGATAGTTCAGACCCACTTCTTACAATACATACAAAAACGGAAGGGGTAAACGAATATACAACACTATTTTACATTCCTAAAATTGCTCCAATGGATATGTACAGAGCAGATTATCAAAGTGGAATTAAACTATATGTAAAAAGAGTATTTATAACAGATGATGATAGAGAATTATTACCAACTTACTTAAGATTTGTAAGAGGAATTATTGATAGTGAAGATTTACCTCTAAATGTTAGTAGAGAGATTTTACAAGAGAATAGAATCTTAGCAAATATCAAACAAAGTAGTGTTAAAAAGATTTTAAGTGAGATTAAAAAATTATCAAAAGATGAGGAGAAATACTCACAATTTATTGAGCAATATAATCGTGCATTAAAAGAGGGAGTTTATCAAGATTATACAAACAAAGAGTCAATCTTAGAGCTTTTAAGATACAAATCTACAAATGATGAGAAAAAATTAACTTCACTTGAAGATTATAAACAAAGAGCAAATAGTGAACAAAAAGCTATTTACTATATTGTTGGAGATAATGAAAAAGTTTTAAGAAACTCTCCTTTAATCGAAAGCTACAAAAAAAATGGAATTGAAGTTTTAATCTTAGATGATAAAGAGATAGATGAGATTGTAACTCCAACAATTGGTGCATTTAAAGAGTGGCAATTTAAAGATGTTACAACTTGTGAAGCTCCAAAATCACAAATTAGTGAAGAGGAGAAAAAAGAGATAGATGAGAAGTATAAAGATATTGTTGTGAAAATCAAAGAGAAACTAAAAGATGAGGTAAAAGATGTAAAACTTACTTCAAGACTTGATAGTTTTGCCTCTTGTATTACAAAAGATGAGCAAGATGCACAAATGGCTGCTATGGCTCATATGTTTAAAGCAATGGGACAAGAAGTTCCAGATGTGAAACCAATTTTAGAGATAAATCCAAATCATGAGATAGTACAAAAACTAAATCTTACAAAAGATGAAGAGCTTATTGAAGATATTGCTTGGATTTTATTGGATTTAGGAAAAATTAGTGAAGGACTTGATGTAAGCGATAGAGTTGCATTTACAAAAAGACTTACAAAAATCACTTCAAAAGCTCTATAAAACTTCAATTTTTAGCTCACTTGGTTTTTTTAAACCAAGTGGTTTCTTGTTTAATACTTAATTTATTTTTTGATACAATCATCTTAAATACCAATATTAGGAAACAGTTTTGAAAAAAATAGTTTTATTCATAATCTTAATTTTAGTTTTTACTCTACTATATTACTTTTTTTACATAGATAAAAAATCAAAAAATCTTGATGGATTTGCATCTGGAAATGGAAGATCTCAAACAACACAAATTGATATATCCTCAAAATTTTCTGGAAGATTACAAGAGATAAATGTGCAAGAGGGTGATTTAGTAGAAAAAAATCAACTTCTTGCAAAAATAGAAGTAAAAGAGTTGGAGTCAAAACTTCAAGAAGCAATCGCTCATAAAAATCAAGCTGTTGAAAATAGAAAGTTTGCATTACATATTGTAAAACAAAGAGAGAGTGAACTTTCACTCGTTAAAAAAGATTTTGACAGAGCAGATAAACTTTTTAAATCAAAAAGTATTTCACTTGCAGATTTTCAAAAAAAACAAACAGAGTTTAAAAATGCCCAAATAGCACTAGATGCTGCAAAAACTCAAATAAATAGTGCAGAAGCTTTAATAAATGCTTTAGAGGCTCAAATTGAAACTATTAAAATAAATATTGAAGATACAAATCTTTATTCACCTACTAAAGGAAGAGTTCTATATAAAATCGCACAAAATGGGGAGATTGTAGCAAGTGGTGGAAGAGTTTTAGTCGTTTTAGATTTAATGGATACTTATATGGATATTTTTCTTTCAACAGCACAAGCTGGTCTTGTAGATGTTGGAAGTGAAGCTAGAATAGTATTTGATGCCATTCCAAATATTGCAATTCCAGCAATTGTTACTTTTGTGTCGCCTATGTCTCAATTTACTCCAAAAGAGATTGAAACAAAAGAGGAAAGAGCGAAGTTGATGTTCAAAGTAAAAGTAAAAATCAATCCATATTTACTAGAAAAATATTATGAAAGAGTTAAAACAGGACTTCCTGGAGTTGCTTATGTAAAATTAGATAAAAATGCAGTTTGGCCAGAACATTTAAATAATTTACCAAAAGATATTAAAGCAAATGAGTGAAGTTGTTGTAAAAATAAGTAATCTTTCACATAAATACAAAGATGTACTCGCCTTAGATAATATAAATTTGAGTTTACCAAAAGGGAAAATGGTATGTTTTATTGGTCCAGATGGGGTTGGAAAATCTACACTTTTATCAATTATATCTGGAACAAAAATTATACAAAACGGAAAAGTTGAAGTTTTAAATAATGATATGAGCAATAAAAAATCAAGAGATGTAATTTGTCCAAAAATTGCTTATATGCCACAAGGTTTGGGAAAAAACTTATATATGACTCTATCTGTTTATGAAAATATAGAGTTTTTTGCCAAGCTTTTTGGATTAAATAAAAAACAAAGAGAAAAAAGAATCTTACAACTTCTACAAAGTACAGACTTAATAAAATTTAAAGATAGAGCTGCTGGAAAATTATCAGGTGGAATGAAACAAAAACTTGGACTTTGTTGTGCATTAATACACGACCCAGAGATTTTAATCTTAGATGAACCCACAACTGGAGTTGACCCTCTTTCAAGAAGAGAGTTTTGGAAACTAATAAATCTTATAAAAGAAAAAAATCAAGATATGAGTGTTTTAATAGCAACTGCTTATATGCAAGAAGCTGCTACTTTTGATTCAATTATTGCTATTGATGATGGAAAAGTTTTAATGCAAGGAACACTACAAGAGATTTTGAAAAATACAAATAGTGTTGATATTGATGAGGCTTTTATAAAACTTTTGCCAAGTGAAAAAAGAGTTGGGCATGAAAAATTGGTAGTTTCTAAAAAAAATGATGAGGGTAGTTCTTACTCTATTGAAGTTGAAAATCTTACAATGAAATTTGGTGATTTTACCGCTGTTGATAGTGTAAATTTGAAGATAAAAGATGGAGAGATATTTGGATTTTTAGGCTCAAATGGTTGTGGAAAAACTACAACAATGAAGATGTTAACAGGATTATTGACTCCAAGTAGTGGAACTGCAAAACTTTTTGGAAAAGAGCTTCAAAATAGCTCTTTAAATTCAAAAGAACTTGTAGGATATATGACTCAAAATTTCTCTTTATATGGAGAATTAAGTGTATATGAAAATTTAGAATTACATGCAAAACTTTTTCATATAAAAGATGAAAAAACAAGATTAGAGTATCTTTTAGATGAGTTCTCTTTAAAAGAGTATAAAGATAGTTTTGCAAAAGATTTACCTTTGGGAATAAAACAAAGACTCTCTTTGGCAGTTGCTGTTGTTCATAGTCCAAAAATGCTTATTTTAGATGAGCCAACTTCAGGAGTTGATCCAGTTTCAAGAGATAACTTTTGGAGGCTTTTGCTCACTTTATCAAGAGAGAAAAAAGTTACTATTTTTATCTCTACTCACTTTATGAACGAAGGTGAAAGATGCGATAGAATCTCTTTGATGCACAAAGGAAAAGTTTTAGTAAGTAATACTCCAGAACAACTAATAAAACAAAAAAATAAAAATAGTCTTGAAGATACATTTATAGCCTATTTAGAAGATGCCTTAGATGAGAGTGAGAAAAAAGAGATTACTCTTGAGAATCAAGATATAAATATAAAAAAAGAGATTAAGCAAAGTAGTTTTTTTAGTTTACAAAGAGCATTGGCATATAGTTATAAAGAGTCTTTAGAACTTTTAAGAGATAAGGTTAGATTAACTTTTGCACTTTTAGGAACGGTTATTTTACTTTTTGTTATGGGATATGGAATAAGCTTTGATGTTGAAAATCTAAAATTTGCAGTTTTAGACCAAGATAAATCGCCTATTAGTCAAAATTATATACAAAATGTTGCTGGTTCTAGGTATTTTATTGAAAAAGAGGAGTTAAACTCTTTTGAAGATTTAGATTTAAAGATGAAGAGTGCCCAAATTAGTCTAGCTTTTATAATTCCACCTGATTTTGGAAAAAATATACAAAAAGGATATAAACAGGAGATTTCTGTTTGGATTGATGGAACTTTTCCTTTTAGAGCTGAAACAATTTATGGTTATGTTCAAGGTTTACACTACAACTATTTGAAAAATTATTATAAAGAGAGTTTGGGAGTTGATTTTAAATCTGATGTAAATATTCTTTTAAGATATAGATATAACCAAGATTTTAAAAGTATTTACTCTATGGTTCCAGCAGTTATATCTATTCTTTTGATTTTTATTCCATCTATCTTGATGGCTTTGAGTGTTGTAAGAGAAAAAGAGCTTGGTTCTATTGTAAATTTTTATGCTACACCTGTACGAAAAATGGAGTTTTTACTAGGTAAACAGCTACCTTATATAGTTGTTAGTATGATTAGTTTTTTTGGTTTAGCTATTTTGGCTATTTTTATTTTTGGAGTTCCTTTAAAAGGTAGTCTATTTACACTTACTTTGGGAGTTTTTTTATATATTATTTGCACAACAGGAATGGGGCTTTTTATCTCATCTTTTGTAAAAACTCAAATTGCAGCACTAATGGGAACTGCTGTATTAACACTTCTTCCAACAATACAATTTTCAGGATTAAGAGAGCCTGTTAGTTCACTTGAGGGTATAGCTGAATATATTGGAAATATATTTCCTGTAACACACTTTACAAATATAAGTAGAGGTGTTTTTAGTAAAGATATATCTTTTAAAGATTTACATCTTGAGTTTTTTGTATTAACTACATCAATTTTTGTAATACTATATTTTAGTTATTTAGTTTTAAATAAGCAGGAAAAATAAGTGATAAGAACATTTTTAAATATTTACAATCTAATGATAAAAGAGTTAAAAATAGTAGTATATGATAAAGGTATGTTTATATTTATCATATATGTTTTTTCAGTAGCAATTTATGTAGGTGGAACAAAGGCTTCAATGGAGCTAAAAAATGCTCCAATAGCATTTGTAGATAGTGATAAAAGTCAGTTGTCACATAGATTAATTAATGCTTTTTATAAACCAAGATTTAACACTCCTGATACTATCTCGTATTATGATATTGATGAAAAGATGGATTCAGGATATTACACATTTATTGTTTTAATTCCAAGTGATTTTGAAAAAGATGTTTTATCCTCTAAAGTTCCAGAAATACAAGTAAATATAGATGCTACAAGAATGACACAAGCTGGAATTGGTGCTGCGTATGTAAAAAATATTATAAGCCAAGAGATAGATACTTTTTTAAATAAAAGTGTTGAAAATAGTGTAAATCCAGAATTAATTATAAGATATAAATATAATCAAAACCTAGCAGGTGAATGGTTTGGAAGTATAAATGAGATTATAAATAATATTGTGATGATATCTATTTTACTTTCAGCAGCATCTTTAGTTCGTGAAAGAGAACATGGAACTATTGAACATCTAATGGTAATGCCTTTGACATCTTTTGAAATAATGATTTCAAAGATACTTTCTGTTTGTATTATAGTTTTATTAGGAGTTTGTTTTAGTATATTTTTTGTTGTAGAGGCATTTTTAGAGATTCCAATTAGTGGTTCAATTCCTTTATATTTGTTTTCTACTTTTTTAGTTCTTTTTGCTACAACATCAATGGGTGTTTTTATAGGAACAGTTGTAAAAAATATGCCCCAACTTGGAATGGTCTTTATTTTGACAATTTTACCACTAATGATGCTTTCAGGAACTATGTCACCTTTTGAGAGTATGCCACAAATACTTCAATACCTAATGAATTTAATGCCAACTAGCCATTTTGTTGAGTTATCACAAGCTATTTTGTTTAGAGATGCAGGATTTTTTATTGTTTATAAACAGATGATAAATATTTTTTTAATAGGTGTTGTGTTTTTTATTTCGACACTTTTTATCTTTAAAAAAAGCTTGGGAATGGATAATTAAATTTTTATTTTAAATTTGTTGAATAGTTAGAAAATTTGCTATATATGTAATAAACCAATATTTAGATAGAATAAACTTTAAAAAATATTTTAGGAATTTTATGGAACAGTTTATTCAAGATTGGGGTTATGTAGCCCTTTTTTTATACTCATTTGGTGGTGGTTTTTTAGCATTAGTTATAGCTGCTGCTTTCTCATTTGATGGTACTTTAAATATATATGTAACAATTGCAGTTGCTGCTTTTTCAAATATTATTGGTAGTCAGTTTCTATTTTTTATGGCAAAAAAGAATAAAATATTTGCCCAAGATATGATGAATAATCACAAAAGAAAAGTTGCATTTGTTCAACTTCTATTTAGAAAATATGGATCATTTATAATTATTGTTCAAAAATATATTTATGGAATTAAAACTTTAGTTCCTTTGGTTATGGGAATTTCAGATTACAATGCTTATAAATTTACAATTTTAAATATTATAGCTTCTATTTTATGGGCTGTTACTATTGGTTATGTAAGTTATATAGCTGGATCTTTTTTATTAGAATTTGCTGATAATATTAAATATATAGGTTTAATCACAGTTGTAGTTGTATTAGGTATTTTAATAATGAGTTTTAGACCAAAAAAGAGAAGAAAGAGTAGAAAAAATGAAGTTTAATGAACTAAATATAGATAAAGATTTAGTAGAAAATTTAGAGAGTTTAAACTTAATAAATCTAACACAAATTCAAGAAAAGAGTTTAAAATATAGTTTAGATGATAAAGATTTAATAGCTCGTGCAAAAACAGGTTCTGGAAAAACTCTTAGTTTTTCACTTCCAATAATAAAAAATTTAAATCCAAAAAAATTTAGAGTTCAATCTTTGATTTTAGCTCCAACAAGAGAGTTAGCATCGCAAATAGCTACAAATTTAAGACAATATTTAAGACATATTCCAAATATAAAGATTTTAACTTTATGTGGTGGAGTTCCATATAAACCTCAGGTTTTATCACTTAGTCATGAGGCTCATATTATTGTAGGAACAGCTGGAAGAGTTTTAAAACATATAGAAGAGGCAAATTTAAAGCTTGAAGATATAAATAGTTTTGTTTTAGATGAAGCTGATAAAATGCTTGATATGGGCTTTTATGATGATATTTCAAAAATAGCTTCAATGCTTCCAAAAAATAGACAAACTATGCTTTTTAGTGCAACTTATGAAGAGAATATTAAAAAATTAGCAAAAGATATTTTAAATAAACCAGAGTTTGTAGAGGTTGAAAATGAAGAGAAAAATCATATTCTACAAATTTTTTATGATACAAACAACAAAGATGATTTAATTGAAAAATTAATCAAAAAATATGAGGCAAAAAGCACAATAATATTTTGTAATCAAAAGATTACTTGTGAAGATTTAGCAGATAGCTTATTTAATAGAGGCTTAGATGTATTAACTTTACATAGTGATTTGGATCAAAAACAAAGAGATGAAACTTTGGCAATTTTTTCAAATAAGAGTTATCCAATTTTAATTGCAAGTGATGTTGCAAGTAGGGGAATTGATATTTCAGATATTGATTTAGTTATAAATTATGATGTAGCACTAAATAGTAAAATTCACACTCATAGAGTTGGAAGAACAGCAAGAGCTGGTAAAGGTGGAGTTGCTATTACTTTTTATAATCAGGCTGAAATGAGTAGAGTTTTAGAGATTAAAGATGAGTTTGGTGATATTTTATTTGAAGATGATAGTGATATAACATATAATAGTAGTTTTAAAATAGATAGTGAATTTAGAACAATTTATATAAATGGTGGAAAAAAACAGAAACTTAGAAAAGGTGATATTTTAGGAAGTTTAACAGCTGGAATTGGCTTAAATAAAGATGATGTTGGAGTTATTGATGTACTTCCTACTTGCACTTATGTAGCTATAAAAAAAGATAAATTAGATTTTGTTATGGAAAATTTAAATAAGACAAAAATAAAAGGGAGTTACTATAATATTTATGAAAAATAGAGATAAGTTCATTAAAACTATGTTACTATTTTTAAATATTTTTAGGGGTTTAAATGCTTGCAAATAGAATTTTTATAAAAACTTTTACAATATTTTTAATACCATTAATTATTGCTCTAATATTAAATATAAATCTATTTTATAATAGTTCAACTACTATAGAAAATATGCTATCTATAATATTATTTATATTTATCTTTATTCTTTTTGTATACTCTTTTTTAGTTCTAAAAAATATGGGTTCAAAACAAGAGAAGAGATTTTTAGATGCACATAAGCATCAAAATATATATAAAACATTAAATTTACTAAATAAAATGTTGCCAAAACTTGATAAAAAAAATATGGCATTTTCACAAATTTGTGAGATTTTATCAAAAAATAAAAATATATCTTTTAATTTTATATATGATATTGATAAAAAAGAGTTGATCTCTCAAAAAACAGTTCAAAAAGAGTATTTAGAAAATAGAGCTGCAAAAAAAGATTTTGTAAGTGAAACTTTGGTCTCTCAAATTATAAAAAGTGGGGAGAGTTTAGTTGTAAATATTCTAAAAGATGAGAAAAAATCTATTTTTTATGGAAAAACAGATGAGTTTAAATTAAACTCACTTTTAGCAATTCCTATAAAAAAATTTGATAAAACAGTTGGAGTTTTGGTTATTTACTCTCATTTTCAAGACTTTTTTGATGAAGATATTAAAAATATTTTTGAAAAATTGGTTTTGGATATAACAGCACTTTTAGAAAAACTTGAATTAAAAGAGCAAAAAAGAAGACAAGAAGAGGAGTTAAAACTTACTTCATATGCTTTTGAAGAGTCTTTTGTACCTATGATAATAACTGATAAAAGAAACAATATCATAAAAGCAAATCATGCATTTTTAAAAATAATGGGTTATGAAAGAGCCGATATATTAGGAAAAAATCCAAGAATTTTTAAAACAGCACATCAAGATTTTACATCTGCAAAAAGATTATGGGATACTCTTTTATCAAAAGGTTACTGGAGTGGAGAGGTTTATAATAGAAAGGCAAATGGTGAGATAATTGCTTTAAAAGGTACAATTACAGTTGTAAAAAATAGTGAAGGACAAATCACAAACTTTATTGGTCAATATATGGATATTAGTGAACAAAAAGATAAAGAGAAAGTTTTACAATATCAAGCAACTCACGATAATCTAACAGGTCTTCCAAATAGACTTTTATTAACAGATAGAATAGAACATGCAATTACAAGAACTTTAAGACATAAAATTTATGGTGGACTTATTTTTATAGATTTGGATAATTTCAAAGAGGTAAATGATACTTTAGGTCATGATATAGGAGATATTCTTTTAATAACTGTTGCTCACAAAATTAAAGAGTGTGTAAGAGATGAAGATACAGTTGCTAGAATTGGTGGAGATGAGTTTATAGTTTTGATTGATAATGTTGGAAATAATAGTGATGATGCTAGAAAAAATATAAACTTTATAGCTCAAAAAATAAAAGACTCTTTAAATAGTATAACTCATATTGAAGGTCATATTAATGTTTCAACTCCAAGTATTGGAATAACTTTGTTTCATGATGCAAGTGTAAGTGTTCAAGATATTATAAAACAAGCAGATACGGCTATGTATAGTGCTAAAAAACAGGGTAAAAACTCAATTGAGTTTTTCTAAAATCCCCTTTTAAATATTACAGTTATTATTTAAATCATTTGTTAAAAAGTCATCGTAAGGTTCTAAATGAATACTTACAATCCACTCTCTTTTCTCATCTATTCTTTTTATCTCATCTTCTATTTCATGACTTATTTTATGGGCTTCCATTAGTGTAATCAAGCAGTTAAAAACTATATGAACATCAACAAAAAATTGATTAGAAGCCTCTCTTGTTTTTAAAAGATGGTATGAATTTACTTGAGGGCTATTTTTTATAACTTCCTCTATTTGAGAGACAATCTCTTTGTCAAGTGATTTATCTAATAAAACCAAAGTCCCTTTTTTGATTATTTCAAAAGCTGAGTATATAATATAAAATGAGATTAATGCTCCAATAATAACATCAAAAATCTCATACTCTGTAATAGATACTAAAACAAGAGATGCTAAAACAGCAATATTGCTTAAAACATCAGTTTTATAGTGTAAAGCATCAGCTTTTATAATCATAGATTGAGTCTTTTTTGAAACATAATTTAAATAAGTAACCAAACCTATTGTTATAATTAAAGATAGAATCATAACATAAATTGAAATATCTAAATATTGAGAAGTCTCTCCTAAAATAGCCTTTTTTACTGCATGATATAGAAGAAAAATCCCAGAAAGAGTTATTATAACTCCTTCAATTACCAAAGCAAATGCCTCTATTTTACCTCTTCCATAATTAAAATTTTTATCAGCTGGTTTTTCTGAATTTAAAACAGCAAAATAGTTAAATATAGATACAAACATATCTAAAATAGAGTCAACAGCAGATGCTAAAACTGCAACAGAGCCACTAAATATTCCAATTATTAGCTTAAGTAGAGTTAATATTGCAGCAACAGTAGAGGATACTATTGTTGCTTTTTTTTGAGGTGAAATTTTAATATTCATAATTTATGGCGCCAATCTTGAAATAGTCCAGCTACCATCTTCTAGTAAGCTATATAAAAATCTATCGTGAAGTCTATCTTCTCCACCTTGCCAAAACTCAATTCTTATTGGTTTTAAAACATATCCACCCCAAAAAGATGGTAGTGGAACTTCACCTTTTAAAAATTTTCTTTTCATCTCATCAAATTTTTGCTCTAAAAGTGCTCTTGAGCTTATAGTTTCACTCTGTCTTGAAACCCAAGCTCCAATTTGGCTACCTTTTGGACGACTTAAAAAATATTTAAGTGAATCAGCCTTTGATATTTTTTCGATATTTGCTTCAATTTTTACTTGTCGCTCTAGTGGTAACCAAGTAAAAAGTGCTGCAACTTTTGGATTCTCTTCTATTTGTTTTGCTTTTTTACTATCATAATTTGTGAAAAAAACAAAGCCTTTTTCACTAAAATATTTTAGTAGAACAGTTCTAGCACTTGGCATCATATTTGCTCCTACAGTTGCAAGACAAAATGCGTTTGGTTCTATTAATTTCTCATTTATTGCATCATTAAACCAAATTTCAAACTGTTTAAAAGGATTTTTATCTAAATCTTTAATATCAAAATTTTTTGTTGTATATTTTCCTCTAATATTTGCTAAATCCAAATTTGACTCCTTAATCATCAAAAATATTAAATAGTATCTGTTTTAAATCATTTTTCATATCATCTAACAAAACTTTTTTATTTGAATAGATATAAAAAGGAACTGTATTTCTCATAGAGTGTTTTAATCTTTTTCTTAAAGTTGAAATCTCATCAATATTTATAAGCTCTTCTGTATCATACAAAAAGAAATCTTTTGCTATTCCTAGATTAAAAGATACTATTTGATATGCAAAAAAAGATTCATCTTTTTCATATTTTTTTACAAAATCTTCCAAAGCAACTTGTAGTTTGTTTAATCTATTTTGAGTAATAAATCCAAAACTCTCTCTAAATTTATATCTTTCAATTGTAGAAAAATTTAATACTTTATAAAAATCATTTAAATTTTTCCAATGACTTTTAAATCTTCTTTTACCAAATAAAATCTCTTCAAAACAGTATAAGTATTTTATATCTTCTTTAGTTAAAAGCTCTTTATTTCGTAAATCAAAATATCTATTTTTAAAAAGTGAAATTAACCAATTTTCATCTAATAAAGAGATAGTATCCAACTCTTTTTCTCTATTTTTATTTTTGAAATTCCAAAGCATTGATATTGAGTTTGAAAGTTTATCATCATTGTTTTGATCTTTAAAATATTCATTTGATAGATATTGAACAACAGTTTCAAGCAAAGAGTCTGTTTTTGCAATTCCATCATTAAAAATAACTTTTTTATATAGATTAAATCTCATCTCCAACATATGCTCAATATCAATTAAGCTTGTATCAAAAAAACTCAAATAAAAACTACTCTCTTTTTGTACTAAAACAGCTTGTTTTGTAATTCTTATATGATCATTAGCACCTGTTATATAACCACTTGCCAACATATCTCTGTTTATATAATCAAGTCTATCAGCATCAACAGTGCTATCTATAAAATTGTGTAAAACTTTAAAATCAAAATTTTCAAAAACTTGCTCCTCTAAAATTAAAAGTGCTAATTTTTTGATTAGTTTTATATACTCTTTTTCACTCTCTTTTGAAATTAACTCTTCAAGCTCATAATCAAAAAGAAGTTTTAATAGATTTTGACCAATAGCTTCATGTAAAACCTCTTTACCATTGTTTGTAATCTCTTCATAATTTTCTTTAAATATCTTCTCTTTATTTAAAAGCTCTTCACTTTTATCCTCTTTTTGTTTGATTGTTTTATAGACTTTTTTTAAAGCATATTCAACTTGATGAGAGAAAGGAAGATGTCCAACATCGTGAAGAAGACCAACTACTCTTATGGTTTGTAAAAAAATAGTATAAGTTGATCTTTGAGATTTTGATTTTGTTGGAATTGTAAATTGATATAGTGCTTTATTGTCAAAATACTCCATATCATCAATATTGATTTTTAGATTATCTTTTTTAATAATAGAGATTAAAACTTTTTTCAAAGATGCCAAAAAATCATTTTTTGTACTCTTATTTGCATTTAAAAGAGCATTTTTAAATAAAAAAGCACTTAAATGCATTGTTCCTAAACTGTGAATAAATCTCTTTGTTGTAATTGATGGATAAGAGAAATATGCCAAAGCATTTTGTGTAATAAATTGTAATCTATTTAAAATTTTTGTTTGAAGAATTTTATCTTCAAGCTTTGTATATTCAATGTGATTGTAAATAGTGTCGTTAATTAGTCTATTGTGTATTTTATATCCTTTTTATTTATTGATTTTTATTTTCAAAAATTCTCTCTGTAAACTCTGCAAACTTACCACGAACAGCTTTTTCAAGCTCTATTGCAAACATTTTAAGTTCACTGTGAGTTTGTGAAGTCTGTTTTAAAAGAGTTGTTAATCCGTTATTATATTTGTTTAAATATAAATTGTCTATTTGTCTATTTGAACCAATTACAATTGCCATACAACTCTCATCGAGTCTTGAAAGTATTAGTTGAGTTGTTTTTTCACTACTATTTTGCCACTCATCTATAATTACAATAGAGGCTGATAATGTTCTTCCTCTAGCTTCCCCTGGCCATAAAGTCTCTATACAATATTTTGTTTGTAACTCTTCTACTTTAGAGCTTATTGATTCTAAATTTTCTCTATTTTCACTCTTTTTTAGATATTTTTTAGCAATAAACTCTAAAGTATCATATAAGGCCATATTGTAAATTCTAAACTTCTCATCGTTTCCAGATAAAAAGCCAACTTCAGCACCTTTATCAAGTGATTCAATTGAGTTTCTTACATATACAATTTTGTCATATAAACCCAAATCAATCAATCTCATGGCACTTATAATTGACATTAATGTTTTACCACTTCCTGCTTTTGCATCAACTACAAGTAAGTCAAACATATTTGACAAAATCGCTTTACAAAATAGTTTTTGTTTTAGATTTACGGGTTTTATATTTAAGGTTTTAAAATCACTCTCTTTTAAAATATCAATTTTGCCATTTACAATGGTTGCATACTCAATATTTCCATCATCACTCTCAAATGAGTATGAAAAATTTTCAATCTCATAATTATCATCTACTAATTTAATATCTTTATTCTCTAAGCTATTAAATAAAGATGAATCAAGTTTTAAGCTCTTTAAAAAATTAAATTTTGGAACTGTAGATTTATCATCATGTAAAGTCTCTGTTTTAATCCCTTTAAAAAGGGCAAAAGTTCTAGCATAAACATCAAGTGATAAAAATATAGTTTGACAACCTTTAAAATACTCTTGAGCAATAGAAGCAACTTCAATAATTCTTTTATCATTTGATTCAGATATATGAATCTGCTCAATTGAAGTATCATATCTATCTTTAGAGATAATATTAATATTTATATCATCATCATAAAGTTTTACAACTTTAAAACCAGTTTTATAATCAAGCTCTTTAATCTTCATCTTAGCTAGTAATCTTGCAAACTCTCTTGAATAAAAGCCTAATTCATTTGTCAGTTTCTTTTTGTCCTCTAGCTCAAGTAAAACTGTTTCAGGAATAACAATATGGTTAGTTTTATTGTCTGATATTTTGTAGAGATTTTGAAGATTTTGTAAGATGATATTTGTATCTAATACATATACTTTTTCTTTCATAGTAAAATTTTATCACAAATTAATATCAAAAAGGTTACATAAAATATAGTTTTTAAAAAACTATAGTATAATCTAATTCTAATTTTTAAACAAAGGCATAAGATTGGAAATTATTTTTATAGCTTTATTATTGATAATTGTTTTTTTTCTAGTTGTTTTAATAATAATTAAATATAAAAGTAGCCAAGAAATGCAATCTGAAATCGAAGATTTAAAAAGAAAAAATAATATTTTAAGACAGTACAATAAAGCTACAAAAACATCAAACATAATTTCAAATAGCGATTTAAAAGGAAATATTACCTATGTAAACGATAAGTTTTGTGAAGTTGCTATGTATACAAGAGAAGAGGTAATGGGTAAACCTCACAATCTTTTAAGAGGTGAATCAGATGGAAAAATATTTAAAGAGATGTGGGAAACTATTCAAAGTGGAAAAGTTTGGAAAGGAAATCTTAAAAATACAAAAAAAGATGGAAGTTTTTACTATATAAATACAACAATATCTCCAATTTTTGATGAAAATGGAAAAATCTTTGAGTATGTTGCAATTAGACATGAAATTACAGATTTGGTTCAAAAAACAAATGAGTTAAATAGAATTTTAAGAGAGGATTATTTAACAGGAATTGGAAATAGATACAAACTTATAGAAGATATTTCAAAAAAAGAGAGTTTATCTATTGCACTATTGGATATTAAAAATTTTAGTGAATTAAATGATTTGTTTGGATATCAATTTGGTGATATGGTATTAAAGTTAGTTGCTAGAAAAATTGAGGATTTAATAAAAAAATATAAAAATTATAGTGTTTATAGAGTAACTTCAGATGTATTTGCTATTTTAGCTCAAGATGTAAAAAGAGAAGATTTTATAGAGTTTGTTAAAGAGATATCTTTAATTGTTTCGGAAAAACCTTTTAGTGCAAATAGAAGACAGGTCTTTATATCACTTGCTTATTGCTTCTCATTTGAAGAGAAATCACAACTTTTAGAGAGTGTTAATATAATAAGAAAATATGCTAAAAAACATAAAAATCATATCATTTATGATAAAAATCTTAATATAGAAAAAGAGTATGAAAACAATATTTACTGGACACAAAGAGTAAAAACTGCTTTAGAAAAAGAGCAAATAATACCTTTTTTCCAAGGAATTTATAATTTAAAAACTCAAAAGATAGAGAAATATGAAGCTCTTGCAAGATTAAAAGATGATAATAGCACAATAACACCTTATTTCTTTTTGGAGATATCTAAAAAATCTGGACAATATAAAGAGATTACAAAAAGTATTATAGAGAAGAGTTTTGAGTATTTTAAAGATAAAGATTATGAATTTTCAATTAATCTTGCTTTTGAAGATATATTAGATGATGAGGTAAAAGATTTTTTAATCAAAAAAATAGAAGATTATAATATAGGTTCAAAATTGGTTGTAGAGATAGTTGAGAGTGAAGAGGTTGAAGATTTTGAACTATTAAATGAATTTTTAGAGCTTTTAAGCTCTTATGGATGTAAAATTGCAATAGATGATTTTGGAAGTGGATATTCAAATTTTGAGTATTTAACAAAAATGAGAGCAGATTATATAAAAATTGATGGCTCTTTGATAAAAGATATTTTAGATAGCAAAAGTAATCAGAATATTGTAAGTATGATTATAGGTTTTGCAAAAGAACAAGGATTTAAAACTATTGCAGAGTTTGTATGGAGTAAAGAGATTTTTGATAAGGTAAAAGAACTAGGAGTTGATTATATTCAAGGTTACTATATAAGTGAACCAAAAGAGAATATAGATGCTTAAGAGAGATATCTCTTAAACATCTGATAGTTTTACAAGAGCTTTTAAAATCTCTTGTGCACTATCTTTATTTAAAGCTTTTTCATAAGTTGTTAAAATTTCTCTAGCTAAAATATTTGCACCTAAGTGTTGAAACATAATTCTCATAGCTTGAAGTCCTTTTTGACCTCCACCGCCACTGTGTGTTGCAAGAGCAACTATTTTATCATTAAATGCATCTCTCCAATTTTTTGTTGATCTTGAAGTCCATGCCATTGCATTATTTAATACAGGTGGCATAACTCCATTGTACTCAGGTGCAACTACAATAAAAGCTTTTAAATCCATTATTTTTGTAGTTAAATCAAGTACAGATTCAGGAATACCATTTTTATCCTCTTCAACTGTGCTATATAGTGGTAAATTATAATCAACTAGATTTATAATTTCACTATCAAAATTTAATTCATCTGCTATATATTTTAACTCATTTGCTAATTTTAAATTATTATTAGAACTAGCTACTAATATTCCAATTTTTGACATTTTTAAATTCCTTTTATATTTTTTATAAGAGGTGATTATAGCTTAGATTTTATTAATTGAAAGTATTTTGATGGTGGTTCGAGACAGAATCGAACTGTCGACACAAGGATTTTCAATCCTTTGCTCTACCGACTGAGCTATCGAACCACAATCATAAAGTGGTGGTGAGAGAAGGATTTGAACCTTCGAAGCCGTAGGCGGCGGATTTACAGTCCGCAGGATTTGACCACTCTCCAACCTCACCATAAAAAAGAACTTAAATTAAGTGGATGGGGTAGAAGGATTCGAACCTTCGAATGACGGTACCAAAAACCGTTGCCTTACCGCTTGGCGATACCCCAATAATTTAAGTGGACGAAATTATAGTATTATGAATATTAAACTTTGATAAAAATATCGGCTTTTTATGAAATTTATTCATAAAAAGCAGGAGTTGGAGGAAAAGTATCAAATGCTCTTTTAATTGCAAAATCAACTTGATTTTTATTTTTAATATTTTGAGTTGGATGTGAAAATTGAAGATAGTTTATAGATTCAGGAATAGTTTTCTCTTTTTTATATACAAAAGCAACTTTTTTGCCCATTTTTTCACTATTTTCAAATATTGTTTTTGCATATTCAAAAATGTGTGGAAACTCTTTTTTATTTAATTTATCTCCCCAGCAAAAAAATAGAAACTTTCCAGCTGGAACAAAGTTTTTTACATCTATATACATAATATCTCTATCAAACTCAGTATTCTGATTTGAGTTATATTTTTCTAAATCTTCATTGAATTTATTTAAAAGAGTGCTTGAGTCAATATGACCCTCTATTAGATTAAACAAATTTTTAATCTCTACAATTTTTCCTTTACAATGCTCACTCATCGCTTGTTTAAAAGATGTTATGTAGCCTTCACTTTTTAACTCTATTAACTCATCAAAAGAGTTAAAATCTTGTTCTAATAAAAATTTATTAGAGTCATAACCAAGAGGTGTAACAACTGGATTATATAAAATCACTGTTCCAATTATATTTTTTTTTCTACTCTCTTTTGTTTTTATTAACTCTTTAAACTCTTTTACACTTATATCATTTTCTCCAAAGTACATATAACTTTGAGTTAAAAAAACCTCTTCGTACATTGTTTGAATTTCACCAAAATATTGCATTTTTATCCTTTATTATCTCTATTTATATATGTTTTAAAGTCACCACACTCTTGAATTAGCTCATTATAATATCTTGTATCTTTAAAATTATTTTGTAAAATATTAAAATATCTTGAACCACTATTTTCTAAAAATTTTTCATAAAACTCATCAGAACCATAGTTATAAACACTATTTTTTTTCCACCAATTATTCTCTTGAGGATATTTATCGTAGTTTAAATCAAAAATAGCCAATTTTGTCTTTGCAATTAAATATGTTATTTTAGCATTTAGCTCTATATCTTTAGAGTTTTCTAAAGCTTTTTCATAATAATTTATTGCAAGATTTAATTTTTGCTCTTGAAGTTTTGGAGTGTGAACTAAATAGTTACTTCTATAAACAGTTGTAACTCTATTTATATTTCCAAAGTGGCTTAGGTTGTACAAACTATTTGCTAATAGGAAGTTATCCATAACACTATTTGGATTTTTTTCTAACTCATTTTCTATTTTAATAACTCTTTGCAAAAACTCTCTTATAGTAAATGGTTCTTTTGTTCCACTTCTATTATTTCCACGAATTAGACCATTAAAAGGGTTGAATTCAACTTTTGTTTTATCTAAGATTTCAAAATTTGTATCAAGAGCCTCTTGAAATTTTAAATTGTTTATCAAAACTGTAATTTTTGCAAAATCAAAACTACTCTTATTTGCTGTAACCATTTTTTTAAATTTAGTTTGTAAAAATTCTCTAAGTTTTGTATCTTGTTTTGTCTCTAAAAACATTTCAAATTTTTTAAAGTTCTCTAGGTCAAGATCTTTGTACTCTATATAGTAAAAGTTATCACTTAAATACTTTTCAAAATCTTGATTTTGGTTTTTATATAGATTTGATAGAGTGTTTAAAGTATATTTATATATATCAAACTCATTTTCATTAAAATGTGAAACTCTTTTATAAATCTCATCTTCAATACTACTATCTATACTTTTCAATGAGTTTAAATATAAAATATAAGATGCAACTTCTAACTCATGTTTATTTGGAAACTCTACTAATAATCTATCTAAAATCTTTTTTGACTCTTCATATTTTTTGAAATATATATTAAAGTGAACTAAACTTAAATCTACTAAATATCTATCATCTTTATCTATATTTTTTAAAAAATCAATATATTCACTATTTTCATTTTCATAATCTTTGTAAGCACTACCGTATGTGTTATGAAGAGTTTGAGATTTTAAAAGTTCTCTAAAAATAAGAAAATCAAGCCATTTTGAATTTTTATCTATATTATATATATTTTTCATCTCTTCAAGAACATTGCTATTGTAATTTAAAGCTCTAATAGCATACATTTTTGTTTTTTCATCAACATTTTTAGCATAATTTAAAAGTTCATCAAAATTCTCTTGAGATTTAATATATTTAAAATTATAAAAACTTAAATGAGAGTTTATACTATTTTCAAAAAGTTTTGAAAACTCATAAACTCCTTTTGCAATTTCATTGTTTTTTACTAAAGCACCTGCATATAAACCTTGAATCCAATCTTTTACAATTGAGTTGGAGTTATTTAATAGATAACTATATTTATTGTAAATATCTAAACTATTTTTTGTGCTATCTTTATAGTGAGATAATCTAAGTGCTATATAAAAGTATCTCTGCTTTAAAAAACTATTTTTTGTATTATCTATTTTATTCAAAGCTATTGGAATAAAATCTTTGCAATATGTAAAATCTTGATTGATGTAGGGATTATAAGTTACACAATACTCTTGCTCTTTTATAAATTTTAAATACTCTTGAAACTCTTCATCTAAAATTAACTCTTGATTTCTATTTTTATAAATAATATCTTCGAGCTCTTTTATTGAAAATCTATTTTCAAGTGCTACTTGCCACTCTTTTAGATTCTCTTTTTTATTTTTTATACTATATTTATAGATAATATCATTGTATGTTGAAGCGCTTGATAAATCATTTGAGTATTGTAAATATAGATTATCTTTGTTATCTAAAAAATGAAACTCTACATCTTCACTATTCCACCAATATCCACCACCACAAGAAAAAAGTGATAGTGATAAAGATATTGTTAATAGAACTATTTTAAAAATCATATATTTCCTTATTGTTCTAAAATTTGAGCAAGATTATAGCTATTTTTATATTTATATGTATAAAAAATAATCTCATTAAAATAGTTTTTTGAGTGTTTTAAAAAGTCAGATAATGCAATTTTTAAATCATTTGAAGTTACATAATCAAATCTTAAAATATCATCTTTGTAGATATAAATACCTTTAAAATAGTGACTTTTTAATACTTGAAAACTGTTATTTTCTAAAGCTTTGAAATTTTTATCAAAATCCTCTTTTGTAATGTTCTCAAAAAGATTTATAGCTCTTTTATTTCTAAATTGTATAGCTTGAGAGTATAAAGGAAGAGCAAGTTTTAATTTAAGAGGGTAATTTTCAAAATTAAATAGATATTTTTTTGCTATATTGTTATCTAAAATATAGTTTTTTGTATTAAAATTTCCCAACTCTGACATATTGTAATACATTAAAACTCCATAATCAGCAGGTGGAATACCTGTTTGTTTATAGTATTTAATTTGATGCAATCTTAAAGTAGTGCTAATAGTTACTTTTAATTCATTTTTTAACTCTTTTAAAAATAAAAAGTAGTTATTTTTAGAGCTATCACTCCAGTCGCAATCTATTTGTAGTTCATTGAAATTAAAATTAAAGCTATTTAGAATTTTGATTATATCTTTGCTTAATCTTTTAAAATCAACATTTTGCATAGTTTTATTTGTAATATAAATTGTTGGAATAAAATCTTTTGGAGGATTTTTTATAAAGTTTGTTTTTATAATCTCAAGTTTATTTGAGTAGTCTATATCTAAAACTTTTATATATAACTTCTCATTTAAAATCTCATTTTTATAAGAATTTTCCCAAACATAGTATGAGATTTCAAATTTTTCACTATTTTTTGAGAAAATAAAAATAGAAAATATTAAAATAAAAGCTAAAAGTATAAAAATATATCTCTTCAAATTTACTCCAAAGGTGGTAAAACTATAGCTTTTTTAGCTCTTGTAGCTGCTACATAAAAGATATTTAACTCTTCATTTATTTGAGTAAAGCTATAACTATTTTTACTATTTTTAATCTCTTTTTTATTAATAAAATCATTTGTCATAATAACTTGATCATACTCCATACCTTTTGCTTTATGTGCTGTTGTAAATATAATTTCAGCTTCATCTTTATTTTGACATAAAAGCTCTTTTGCTCTTTTATTTATCTCAAAAATATTATCACCATAAGTATTTATAAATTTTATAATATTTAAATAGTCTTGATTTTTTGTCTCTTTTGCAAAATTTTCTAGCTCATATATTGTGCTAAAACTCTTTATCTCATCCACAGATATTTTCTCATTTTTTCTATTTTTTAGATAAAAAATTGAGTAAACAGTTTGATTCATAAATGAGTATGATGAGTATCCACCTTCAAAAAATATCTTTTTATTATCTTGGATATATTTTACTAACTCTTGAATTAGTGCAAATGATGTTCTTGAGATTATACAAATTGGTTTTGATTTGTCTAAATATCTATCTCCAACTTCTGTAGTTGTCTCAATACCATTTAAAACAAGGTTGTTTTTTCCATTTAAAGAGTAGAGTTTGTTTAAATTTCTCTCTAAATATTTTGCATAGGAGTTTGAAAATCTAAAACTAATAGTTAGATTATAAGCTGGAAGATCAATCTTTGCAAGAGCATTTGTTGCATATCTAAAACTATATATTTGTTGAAAACTATCTCCTACATATATACGATTTTTACCAAAACTTTCAACAATACTAATCATAACATCACTTATATCTTGTGCTTCATCAATTAAAATTAAGTCATAATTTAAATTTTTATCAAAATTGCTACTTAAATAGTACATTTTTAGATAAAAATCGTGAGTTGCATCTATTTTTCTATTTTTCATTGCACTTAAAACAACTTTTAGATGCTCTTTTAGTTTATTTTGGTTTTTATTTAAAACTTCCAAAAACTTTGCACTAAAGTCACTTTGTTTTATAAAACTATCAATTAATCTATTATCAAGCTCTTTAATACTTGAGTTACAATAAAAATTTACTAAATCTCTTAAAAGTGAGAGATACTCATTTGAAGCATAAAAGCTTTGATTATTCTCATCATATTCATAATAGCTAATAACTCTATCTAAAACAGTTGTTTTTAACTCATTTGTTAGATTATAGTTTAAAGCTCTTGTTCTTTTGTAAATAAATGAGTGAATAGTGCTTGATTCTAAATTTGGCACTTTGAAATCTTTTAATTTCTCTAAAATTGATGTTTGTAAAGATTTGTTATAAGCTAAATAAAGAATTTTTAAATGTGGATTTTTTTGTGCATATAGAAGTAGAGTTGTAGTTTTTCCACTACCAGCAACTGCATTTATTTTAAAAGAGCTTAATGTGCTATTTACAATATTCTCTTGTTCATTAGTTTTAACTATTTTTTGCAAAATTATGAAATCTTTCTTGAAGTTTTACTTTTTAAAAGTCAAAATTATACTATTTTAATCTTTATTAGAGATATGATTTATATTTTAAGGAAGTAAAGAGTACTTTTAGTACTCTTTATTGTTCTCTTCTTCCTCTTTTTTTAACTCTTCAGCAATTGAACCCTCTTTTTCTCTACTTAATCTTGAGATTAAAATATAAAATAGAGGTATAAACAAAATTGCTAAAAATGTTGCTGTAAGCATTCCTCCAATAACTCCAGTTCCAATAGAGTGCTTACTAGCAGCTCCAGCACCACTACTAATTGCAAGTGGCATAACACCAATTGTAAATGCTAGTGAAGTCATAATAATTGGTCTAAGTCGCACTTTTGCAGCTTCTAAAGCTGAGTCAATTAGATTGTATCCCTCTTTTCTTTTTTGAAGAGCAAACTCTACAATCAAGATTGCATTTTTGGCTGCAAGTCCTGCAAGAACTAAAAGTCCAACTTGGAAGTAGATATTGTTGTCAAGTCCTCTTAAATTTGTAGCTAAAATAGCTCCAAAAATAGCAAACGGTACAGCTAAAACAACAGCAATTGGAAGCAACCATTTTTCATAAAGAGCTGCTAAAATTAAGAATAGGAATATAATACCAAAGATAAATGCTTGAGCAGAACTTCCACCTATTTGTTTCTCTTGATAAGCAGTTCCAACCCAAGATATTGTATATCCTTGAGGTAAAACCTCTTTTGAAACCTCTTCAATAGCTTTTAATGCATCTCCAGAACTATATCCAGCTGCTGGTTGTCCTGAAACTTTTGCAGCTTGGAAAAGATTAAATCTTTCAACAATATCAGCTCCAACATCTTTTTTCAAAGTAACAAAAGCACTTAAAGGTAGAAGTTCTCCATTTGATGATTTAACATAAATATACTGCATATCATCAACATTTGATCTATATGTATCAATTGCTTGCATATTTACTTTATAAGTTCGTCCATAAAGTGAGAAATCATTTACATAAAAACTTCCATAAGTTGCATTTATTGTGTTATAAATATCATTTATACTAACACCTTTTGCTTTTGCTTTTTCAATATCAACATCCATTTTGTATTGAGGAATATTTGCAGATAGTGAAGTTCTAACACCCATTAATTCTGGTCTAGTTTGTGCTTTTTGTATTACAGCATTAACAACTTTTTGTAAATCTTCAGTGCTTCCACCTGTTCTATCTTGTATATACATATCAAATCCACCTGTTACACTCATTCCTATAATTGCAGGTGGAATAACAGCTATTGAAAATCCTTCACTAGTTTGCATTAATTGGGCACTAAATTTCTTTAAAAGTGCTTGAGCTGATTGACTTGATTCTGGTCTTTCGTCCCAATCTTTTAGTTTAATAATTGTTGCAACTGTATGTGTTCTTTGAGCTGATGTTGTAAAGTCATAACCAGCTAAAGTAATAATATTTTTAACATTTGGGTCTTTTGAAACAATAGCATTAATCTCTTCACTTAGTTCTATTGTTCTTGAAAGTGATGAACCTGGAGGATTAAATCCAAATATAAATATTGTTCCTTGATCCTCATCAGGTACTAAACCTGTTTTCATATCTTTAAACATATCGTATGATATAAATATTAACCCACCAAATAGCAACATAGATATTAAAGAGTATCTAATTGTTTTTTTAACTAAATATGAATAACCTTCAGTTGCTCTATCAAACATATTATTGAACCATTTGAAAAAACCTTTTGGTTCATGTTTTTTATTTTTTAATATTCTTACACATAGTGATGGTGTTAAAGTAAGTGCAACAAATCCTGAAATAACAACGGACACAACAATGGTAATAGCAAATTGTCTATACATCTCTCCACTTAATCCACCCATAAAAGCAACAGGTACAAACACAGCTCCAAGTACCAAAATAATAGCAATTAAAGCTCCTGTTACCTCTCTCATAGCTGCAAATGCTGCCTCTTTTGGAGTTTTACCCATCTCCATATGTCGTTCAATATTCTCAATAACAATAATAGCATCATCAACAACAATACCAATAGCAAGAACAAGTCCAAAAAGAGTAAGAAGATTTATACTAAACCCTAAAGCATACATTCCAGCAAAAGCTCCAATAATAGATACAGGAACTGCAATTAGTGGAATAATTGTAGCTCTCCAGTTTTGTAAAAATAGATATATAATTAATATAACTAAAATAAGTGCTTCAACAAATGTTTTAACAACTTCGTTTATAGAAGCAGAGATAAAATCTGTACTATCATAAGGAATAGTATAAGTCATATCTTCAGGGAAACTTTTACTAGCCTCTTCAAGTGCTTTTTTAATAGCAGCTGCTGATTCTAAAGCATTTGCTTCACTTTGTAAAAATACACCAATTGGCAGTGAAGGTGCATTATTTAATCTTGTTTGCATACTGTAATTACTAGCACCAAGCTCTATTGTAGCAACATCTTTAAGCTTTAAACTACTTCCATCAGGATTTGAACGAATTACAATATTAGCAAATTGAACAGGGTCATCAAATCTCTCTGGAGTTTGAATTGTATATGTGTACATCTGTTTATTTGCAATTGGTTCAGCTGCAATTTTTCCAGCTGCATATTGATTGTTTTGCTCTTTTATAACAGCAATTACATCAGTTGTAGCAAGAGAGTATTTTGATAGTTTTGAAGGGTCTAGCCAAACTCTAATAGAGTAATCTTTAGCCCCAAAAATCATAGCATCTCCAACACCTTCAACTCTTTTTAGTGTTTCAACCATATTAAGTAGTGCATAGTTTGATAAATATATAGAGTCATAAGTGTTATTTGGAGATTGAAGCATAATAAATTGTAAAATACTAGGACTTCTCTCTCCTACAACAACTCCAACTCTTTGAACTTGCTCAGGCATTGAAGACAAAGCTGCTTGAACTCTATTGTTTACATCAATTTTTGCACTATCAGGATCTGTTCCTACTTCAAAATATACATTAATTGATAAATTTCCACTATCATCAGCTAAAGAGTTCATATAAATCATATCTTTAGCACCATTTATCTGTTGCTCAAGAGGAGCTGCTACTGTTTTTGCAATAGTATTTGCACTAGCTCCTGGATAATTTGTACTTACAACAATTTGTGGAGGAAGAACTTTTGGATATTGTTCAATTGGTAAATTGAACATAGAAATAAGTCCAACTAGAAATATAATAATAGATAAAACACCTGCAAAAACAGGGTTTCTTATAAAAAATGCTGAAATCATACTATTTCTCTTTATTTACAATTTGAACTTTTGTGTTAGGTCTTACTTTTGCAATATTTGAAATAACAATTTTTTCACCACCACTTAGACCACCTTTTATAATAACACCATCTTTAATCAAATCTCCAGCAACAACTGGTTTTGGGTTTACAATATTGTTATCATCTACAACCATTACTATTGAAGCTTGAGATGTTTTTAAAACAGCATTTTCAGGAACTACAAAAACATCACCTAAATCAAGATTACTAATTTTGATTTGTGCAAAATCTCCAACTAAAAGATCACCATTTTTATTATCTATTTTTGCTCTTAAAAGCAAAGTGTCAGTATTTGAATCTATTGTTGGAGATACAAAATCTATCTCTCCTTGATACTCTTTACTATTTAAAATAAGTGTTGTTTTTGCTTTGTTATCTTTTATCTGCTTTAAAAAGTTATTCATATCTGCTCTTGGAAGTGAAAACTCTGCATGAATTGGATTTGTATTTGTAACAGTTACTAAAACAGAGTTAGTTGCGCTTGTTCCAACTAAATCACCAATATCTTGTCTTTTAATTCCAGCAATTCCATCTATTGGACTAGTTACATGTGTGTAGTTGTATTGAATTTGTGCCTCATCAAGTGCAGCTTTTGAGCTTTCAAATTGAAATGTAAACTCATCAAATTGTTGAGGACTAATCGCTTTTGATTCAATCAAAGATTTTGCTCTTTCAAAATCTTTTTTTGCTTTTGTAAAATTTGCTTTTTTCATATTTAAATTTGCTAAATATGTATCTGGTTCTATTTTATAAAGTAAAGATCCTTTTTTTACAAAATCACCTTCATTAAAATGTTTCTCTTTTAAAATTCCAGCAACTCTAGCTGTAACATCAACTTGTTCAATTGATTTTAAAATAGTAGGATAATTTTTTGTAGTTTTAAAATCTTTTTTCTCTACTTTAAAAACTTGCACAGGAAGTGCAGGGGCTTCATTTGCAAAAACTGTAGAAAAACTAACTGTTGCTAAAATTATTGATATTATCGATTTTTTTATCATTTTATATACTCCTTGATTTTCTCACCACTGTGGTAAATTATAGCCGCTTTTTTAATCTCTAAATCATTTAGAGCTTTTTTATGTAAGCTTATTGCATTGTATTTTTCTGTTAAACTTTGTAAAAATGCAACATTATCAATTAAGCCATTTTCAAATTTTGATTTAATAACCTCATAAGCACTTTGTGCAGCTTTTACAGATGCTTCACTTGAACTTATTTTTGCTTTTGCTATATTATAAGCTTTTAGTGCTAATTTAAAATCAACTAAAGCTTTATTTTTCTCATAATCATAGTTTGATTTACTAGCTAAATACTCTTTTTGTTTAGATTGAGATTTAAATCTTGTCTCTCCAAAAGAGAATATATTCCAGTTTAAATTTGCACTAGCAACATTTTGATGATAAATTCCATTTCTCATATTTTCATCATCATAATCTTTGTCATAGTAGTTAAAAGTATTATTTAAAGTGATTGTAGGAAGATAGTCACTTTTAGCAGCTTTTGTTTCATAAGCCTTTGCTTGTGTATCAAATAAAAGTGCTTGAATATCAAATCTCTCATTAGGCTCTTCTTTATTTTCAATCTCTTTTATAGTTGAACCACTTGAAATAGTAACTGTTTGTCCTGTTAAATACTCAAGATTATGTAATATTGTAACAAGTTCAAGTTCAAGCTCTTGTAACTCAACATTTGAAGCTTCAAGTCTTGAAACTATTTTTTGATACTCATCCTCTGTTGCAGTTCCAGCTTCATAAAATCTTTCAATTCTATTTTTTTGAGCAACAAGTTGTTCTATCTCTTTTTGCTTAGCATCTTTATTTGCATCTAGCGATAAAAAGTTATAGTAGTGATTTACAACAGTTAAAGAGATATTGTTTTTAAGTGCTTCAAGAGAGCTTTCGCCACTTTTAATTGATGATTTATAGATATCAAAAGTATCTCCTCTTTTACCACCATCATAAAGAATGAAATCTACACTTCCATATGCAGTTAAACCTTTTTTTGCAATTTGTTGTGCTGTATACTCTTTATCATTTATATAATAAGTTGTACCAACATTAATTTTTGGTAAATAACCACTTTTTATACTTTTATAATCCTCTTTTAAAGCTTCAAGATTTTGTTGTGAAGCTTTAATTAGTTGATTTTGTATTGATAAATCAACTAGTTCATCTAAAGTTTGACTATGTAAAAAAAGTGGTAATAAAAAAATAAAATATATCTTTTTCAAAATTACTCCTTTTAAAAATAAAAAACGATTTTATCAAAAATTGACTTAAAAGTATCTTGCTAGAAAGATATTTTTAAACTTAATTTAGCTAAACTTCCAAGATGAAAAAAAGACATATAGAAGATTTTTATAAAAAAGTTGTTCAAGAAGATAGATATGATATATTTGCTTTATCTCTTCCTATTATATTGATTGCAAAACATCTATATCAAGAAGAGGAGAGTTTTTATAAACAAAATTTTGATCTTCTTCACTCAGAATTTGACGTTTTAGCATCTTTATATTTTGAAAACAATGAACATGCTCTAACACCAACTGAGTTGTATAATACAATGATATTTTCATCAGGTGGAATGACAAAAATATTAAAAAAACTTGAAGATAGAGGTTTAATAACTAGAACAACTTTAAAAGAGGATAAAAGAAAAATATTAGTTGTTCTTACACCAAAAGGTAAAGATATAATATTAAATTGTGTAGAGCAGAGGTTAAAAAGGCTTGAAAATACATTTAAAGATTTTAGTAAAAAAGAGAGAGAAGTTTTAAAAGGTAGTTTAAAAAAACTACTCTTTAGCGTGATTTAAGCTTTAAAAACTTTTAAAGCTCTGTTTAAATCCTCTTGTGTATCAATTCCAAAAGATTTTGAATTTACTTTTACCATTGCTATTTTAAATCCATTGTCAATTGCTCTTAATTGCTCAAGTTTCTCAATATTCTCTAATTTTGAAGAGTTTAAACTACAAAATTTATTTAAAGATTTTTTTGTAAA
>Ga0265294_10001620_pt1 | contig 30346 bp, 32 predicted proteins | sample MunlanPumphouse3_FD_192504 | JGI IMG/M metagenome (GOLD analysis project Ga0265294, IMG submission 192504) | Groundwater microbial communities from a municipal landfill in Southern Ontario, Canada - Pumphouse #3 | ecosystem: Environmental > Aquatic > Deep subsurface > Groundwater | place...
GACAATGCAGGTGGAGTTATTCTGCGATTATTGATAAAATATTTGAGCCATATTTCACAACAAGACACCAAACGCAAGGAACAGGAATTGGACTTTATATGAGTAAAAATATAATTGAGCGAAATATGCACGGATATATAAATGTAACAAATGTCGAAGATGGAGCTTTATTTACTGTAAAGGTTGATAAAGAGATAAAGTAAGAAAAGGAGTAAAATTACTCCTTGAAAAATTTTTAAAAACCATAAAATATGAAATTATAAAACTTATTTTGGAGCAGTAAGCTAAATTCATACTCATACAACTACATTTTAATAGTAAATATTCCAATGCTCATCAAACAAATAAGTATCTCTGTTTTTTTCTGTGTAAAAGTTTAATTCACTTTTTTTCTTGTAGTACTTAATTAGCTCATTTTTGGAAAAACCAATGTTTTCTAAATAAAATCCAGCTAACTGAAAATATGGGTAAATAAAATCAAATTTTTCTAGGATAGTGTAGATTTTATCTATGTCTAGATTGTTTTTTATGGAAGAGAACAACTCTAGTGCTTTATTGCTGGTTTGGAAATAGTGGATATTACTTATAATTTCCACAAAAGCTCTGTTTACGGAAGAGAGTTTAAACCCGTTATAGTCAATTATCTCATATGCTGCTGTATTATTGGCTTCTAGCATTATGACCATGTAGTTTTCAACCTTGTCATACGCAGTGGTTCTTCTTGGTTTTTTAGCAAAAGCATTATCTATATTTATTTGTAAAAGTTTTATATTATCTTGTTCTACTCTTGCTACTCTTTCTTTTGAAACAAAAATATAGTCACTTCTGTAATTGCTTAATCCTTGAATATTAAGCGATGTTGTCATAGAAAAATAGCTATTTTTTTCTAATGCGTTGCAAAAATTATAAATATCAAAATCTTTTTTAAAGGTATATCTGATTTTTATATGTCCTCTAATAGTTACGCTGTTTTGAGTTATTCCCTCATCTATTAGCTTTAATAGAAATGCATTAAATGAAAGATTGGTTGATACTAAAGACTCTTCTTTAAACGCTTGCAGTATCTCTTTTAATTGCTCTGTTGATACATAATCATACTCTTTGATTTTATTGAGTATTGTTTGCTTATTTAGTGTGAAATAGTCTTGTTTTTTCATCTATTTATCTTAGTAAAGTAAATTTACTTTACTATACTTTAATTAAACTCTTTTGTCAAGAGACTTTTGCTCTTGACTTTTATAAAATACTTGTTATTATTAAGTATATATACTTAATTAAGAGTTAGTAATGAAAATATTTGTCGTTAAAAATCAGCAATTACTTGGTCAACTAAAACAGAGCAATGAAAAAATCATATTTACATATAACAGTAGTATTGATAAATCTCAATATATTAAAAGTTTAAAGGAAGAAGAGAATATTTCAACTTCACTTTTTCCTATCTTTGAAAATATGTTGCCAGAATTTGAGCAACTGAATTTATTAAAAGCTCAAAAAAACATTACTTCACAAATTGAAGTCTTACTATACCTTAGTGATATTCATGGAAGTTATGAATTTTATAGTGAAGAAGATTTCATAAAGCTACAGCTTCAAAAGCAAACTATTTTTCAATTTAACGAAGTTAAACATGAGATTTTAGACAATAATTATACTTTTCCAAATATTTTGGAGTATTCTTTAGATATTGATGAGTCAATTTTATATCCAAATGGATTAGTAAACAGTAAGGTTATAGGATTATCAGGGTATCAATATAAATTTAGTGTTATTAAAAACGATGAAAATAGAACTATACATTATGATCTATCAAAAAACAGTAATTATTTTATTAAACCTTACAGCAAATACTATACAACCTATGCACCTCTTGATAAAGAGAGAAGTTATATCCCTTATCTTCTTATAAATGAGCATATTTTTATGACACTAGCTAGAGATTTTGGATTTGATATTCCATACAATGCTATATTAAAGCATGGCAATGATTACCACTACATCATAAAAAGATTTGATAGATTCCAAACAAGCAAAATAGACCATCATGAAATTTTGACCCTTATGAATAAAAATAGCTATCAAAAATATAAAGTTACTATGAGAGAAGTTTTAGAAGTAGCAAAAAAATATATTTCAAATGAGCAGCTTATAGAGCTCTATCGATTCATTGTTTTTTCAGTAATAATAGGACACGGTGATTTACACGCAAAAAATATTTCCCTAATATATTCTAGCAATCAATTTAATGAAGATAAAATGGTATTATCTCCTTTTTATGATATTTCTACAACCAAAATATATAAAGATACAAAGCACAATGATATTGGGCTAAAAATTGGTAAAAAAACAAGTAACCTCAAAAAAATAGACTTAATAAAATTAGCTGATTTTATAGAAATTAGTGAAGAGTTTGCCAATAAAGAAATTGAACAAATTACAAAACAGTTTATCAACACCTTTGAAAATTATATAAATAATTTACCTGCAAATATTAAAGCATTACCCTATTACACCAGCAAATATGGAGGTCAAAAACCATTTGAAGTTGTGCTTAAAGAGTATTATTTAAGTAGGGTTGAGACTCTTTCTGTAAATATGCTATCAACCTCTTTTTCAAGAGATATTTGGGAATAAATATAAGCACAGGAAAATATAGCAAGAATATTTATATATTTTAATTATTTGTATTTACAAGAAATGAGTGCGAGTAGCTAGAAAGCGTCAGATTTTGTTCAAAATCAAGGCGAAGTTTAACTTTTATGAGGAGCGTACATCAAGTACGTGACGATTAAAAGTTAAACTTCAACGCAAGAGTTTGAGCAAAAGATGATGTTTTATAGCTACAATTTTTTTATTTTTTCGATTTCATCTCTTAATCTTATGGCTTCCTCGAAGTTTAAATCTCTTGCTGCTTTATTCATAGCTTTGTTTAACTCTACTAGCATTTTCTTTCTCTCACTCGCTGGCATTTTATTAAGCTTGTCTAACTTATTGGCAACATCGTCATACTCTTCTAATCTTAGGTTTTCGTCCAGCGTTCGCACAGTACTTTTTGGAGTAATTCCGTGCTTTTTATTGTGTGCATCTTGAATTTCTCTTCTGTCGTTGGTGACATCAATAGCGTGTTGCATGGAATCAGTAACTCTTTTTGCATATAAAATTACTCGCCCCTTTTCGTTTCTTGCGGCTCTTCCTATGGTTTGAATTAGTGCTGTACGGCTTCTTAGAAAGCCCTCTTTATCAGCATCTAAAATGGCCACTAAGGAAGTTTCTGGAATATCTAGCCCTTCTCTTAGTAGGTTAATTCCTACAAGCACATCAAAATCGCCTTTTCTTAAACCTCTTATGATTTGGTTTCTCTCAATGGCATCTATTTCACTGTGCATATATTTAATTCTTATACCTAAATCAGCATAATAAGAGGTGAGTTCTTCTGCCATTTTTTTGGTCAATACTGTTACTAATACTCGTTCATTTTTGGCAACGATTGCTTTAATTTCATCGTGTAAATCTTCTACTTGAAATTCGCTATTTTTAATATCAATTATGGGGTCAAGTAAACCTGTGGGTCTTATTACTTGGTGAGCTACTACTGAACTCATTGAAGTTTCAAGCTCATTTGGCGTGGCACTTACAAAGAGATAAAAGGGGGCTTTTTTTATAAACTCATCGAACATTAAAGGTCGGTTGTCTAACGCACTTGGCAACCTAAATCCATAATCTACTAAGACCTCTTTACGGCTTCTATCAGCTGCGTGCATTCCACGAAACTGAGGCAAAGAAACGTGGGATTCATCTACAATTAGTAAAAAATCTTCATCGAGTTGTTCAAAATAGTCTAAAAGAGAGTATGGGGTTTCACCCGGTTTTTTGTCGGTTAATAATCTGGCGTAGTTTTCAATTCCTTTACACATTCCTGTGCCTTCTATCATCTCTAAATCGAACTCCACACGCTGTTTAAGCCGTTGGTACTCTACTTGTCTGTCTTGGGCTTTATAATACGCCAAACGTTCGCCTAGTTCTTGCTCTATTTCTTTAACCGCATGGGCTAATCTGTCTTGTGACACCACAAAAGGGTTAACGGAATAAATGGTCGCTTCTTTTAGCTCTTTGTGCTTATTGTTGGTTAAATATTCATGTACACTAATGCTTTCAACCTCATCGCCAAAAAACTCTATTCGAATAAACTCATCTTCCCAATACGCAGGAAATACATCTATAACATCGCCATTAACTCTAAAATCAGCTCTGTCAAAAAATTTATCATTTCGTTTGTAACCCATTTCTACAAGTTTTAAAAGCATTTGCCGTTGTGAATACTCAAACCCTACTTCTATTTTTTGAACATTGGCTTTGTATTCACTTGGGTTTCCCAACCCGTAGTTTGCAGAAACAGAAGCAACCACAATAACATCATCAAACGATAATAGTGATGATGTAGCACTGAGCCTTAATCTCTCTAACTCTTCATTAATGGAGCTGTCTTTTTCAATAAACAGATCGCTTCTTGGAATATAGGCTTCGGGTTGATAGTAGTCGTAGTAAGAGATGAAATATTCCACATGGTTGTTGGGGAAAAATTGTCGAAATTCACTGTAAAGTTGGGCAGCAAGAGTTTTATTGTGCGTCATAATCAACGTAGGCTTTTGCGTTTTTTCAATCACTTTTGCCATAGTATAGGTTTTCCCCGACCCCGTTACTCCTAAAAGCGTGTTGTAACGGTTGCCTGCAATAATAGAATCACTAAGCTCTTTAATAGCAAGAGGTTGGTCTCCTGCTGGCTCATATTGACTGAACACTTTAAACTTTGCTATGTTTTATCCTTTCTTTTGTGTTAAGTATTGTGTTATAAATTTGCCCTCTTCTAATACCATATAGGCTTTGGAACAAAATAAAGAAGGTACATTTACATACCTCTTTTTATCAAGTGTGTACTCTTTTCCTTGATGGAAATGCCCTTCGATAACCGTATTTGTTTTATAGTTTTTCAAACGTCTTTCTACGAGTTCTTCAAAGTTTTTAAACTCATGGCAAATATTTTTTTTAGTTAATGCCTTATCTATTTTACAAGAGAGCCAATGGTTAAAATCAATAGCATTTAAAAATTTTAACAAAGGCTTGTTTCGGATAATTTTGCAATAGATATTGTAAGAAGTAGGCGTAAAATTATCTCCATGGGAAAGTGCTATTTCTTCCTTATTTAAATAGGCTTTTAAGGGTTGTTTTTCTCTTGAAATAACTTCTATATTTGGGAAAAGTTTTTCTAAATTATAGTCGTGATTTCCCTCTAAATAGATAATTTCAATCTCTTTAGAAAGATTATTGAGTCGTTTAATTATAGTACTATTTTGTTTAACAAAGTAAAAAGACTCTTGTGTTAAAAAGTCGAACATATCGCCCATTAAAAAAAGTTGCGGTGGGTTGATTTTTTTTTGTTCAATTAGGTCTAGAAAAACCGAAAGCTCATTTCGTTTTATATTAAAATGAGCATCGGCTACAAATATTGCGTTCTGTTTAATATTAAGGCATATAGGCAATATTGGGAACTCCTAAAGCTTCATCAAAGCCACACATTAAATTTGCATTGGCAACAGCGGCACTTGAAGCCCCTTTAAGTAAATTATCAATTGAAGTGTTAATAAACAGTGCTTTGCCATTTTTAGCCACAAAAATATCGCAAAAGTTTGTTCCTGCGGTTGATTTTATATCTACAGGTTTATCTTTTATTCGAATAAACGGAGAATTTTTATATGCTTTTCGTAAAATTTCTTGAATTTCTTGTGGGTCAATATCTTCTTTTAAAGTTACATAAGTACTAACTAACATTCCTCGTGTGGCATTGATTAAATGTGGTACAAAGTTAATATTTAGTTCTTTATGTTTAATTTTTAATACTTTTTCTTGAATTTCTGGCATATGTCGGTGTTTAAAAGGGTTATACGCAAAAATATTTTCATTGATATTACAAAAAGTTGTGGCTTCACTAATTTTCTTTCCAGCACCACTGACTCCTGATTTAGCATCAACAAATACAGGTATATTTTCATCTATATAAGGCACAAAAGGCAAAAGTCCTAAAAGTGTTGCAGTTGGATAACAACCAGGGTTTGCTACAAGTTTTGCATTTTTAATCTCTTCTTTGTAGTATTCAGGCATTCCATACACTGCATTGGGCAAGTTTTCTTTGTCAATATGAGGACAATAATGTTTTTCATAAGTCTCTAATTCAAGTCGATAATCTGCACTTAAATCAACCACTTTAATTCCCAATTCAAGCAACTCTTTTGCAAACCCCATTGAAGTTTGGTGAGGCAGTGCTAAAAATGCCAATTTTGCATTAACCGCAACTTCAACAGCGTTGGCTTTAGAAACAGGCATTGAAAGTACATTTTGTAAACAAGGGTGAAGCTCATTTACATTTTGCTCTCCTGTTGAGTTTGCAATATATGTTATTTTAAACTCAGGGTGGTTCACTAAAATTTTAATTAATTCTAGCCCCGTATAGCCAGTGGCTCCTATTATTGCTACTTTCATTACAGTTTTAACTCCTTATATCCTACTTCTAAAACTTCAAATTCTGTAACTCCTGCTGGAAGTTGTGCTGTGAACTCATCGCCTTCTTGTTTTCCTAAAAGTTGTTTTGCTAAAGGAGAATTAAATGAGATAAATCCTTTTTCAGGATTGCTTTCAACACTTCCCACAATGGCATATTCGAACTCTTCTTCTGTTTTTGTATTCAGCAATTTTACGCTTGAACCAAAGCTTACACGGTCGTGTGGCAAAACTTCAGGGTCTATAATAATGGCTTTTGAAATAATGGCACCCAATTCTGCTACGTGCATATCAATAAATTTTAGTTTCTCTTTAGCAGCATGATATTCAGCATTTTCTTTTAAGTCGCCTAACTGTCTTGCTTCTTCCAATGCAAGAACAGTTTCAGGACGTTCTTTGTTTTTTAATAGTTCTAATTCTTTAGTGATTTTTTCATATCCGACTCTCGTCATAGGTTCTTTATCCATCTAATTCTCCAAAAGTATTTATGTTATAATACCCAAAAATTAATAAAAGAGAAACAGCGGTGTTAAGATATGACAGAACCATTAAACTTTTTGGACAAAACACATTTGAAAAATTCCAAAACACAAAACTTATTCTTTTAGGAGTAGGAGGTGTTGGAAGTTTTGCACTTGATGCTTTGTATAATACGGGCATTACGAATATTACTATTGTAGATTTTGACTCCTACGAAGAGTCAAATTTAAATAGACAACTAGGAAGTGCTGGGAACATTGGTCGAATAAAGGTTGAAGCATTAAAAGAAAAATACCCAGAAGTAGAAATTTTACATATTAAAATAACTCCCCAATGGATTGATGAACACAATTTTGACCAATACGATTTTATTTTAGATGCTATTGATGACATTAAGCCTAAAGTGCATTTAATTAAAAAATATTATCAAAAAATCATTAGCACAAGTGGTGGGGCAAAACGCATTGACCCTTCTAAAATAGAGTATTTAAGTATTTGGAAAACCTACAATGACCCATTTATAAGAAAAGTACGAACAGAGCTTAAACAAGCAGGGTTTAAAAAGCCTTTTAAGGTTATATTTTCAGGTGAAAATCCATTGTGTATAGACAAAGGAACCTTTGAAGCAGTTACTGGTTCTTTTGGATTAATGATGGCTTCTGTAACAGTTCAAAAGATTTTAGCTAAAAGATGATATAATAAAACTCTATCTTGTAATTCTTGAAAATAAAAAGTAATTTATAAGATAAAACAATATATAATTTACAAATATCTCAAAAGGAATAATATGAGCATAGGAAAAGATGTAGAACAAATGACCCAAGCGCATTTACGAAACGTTCAACAACTCGCTGTATTTTATACGGGTGGTGGAAATGTATATGCAATTAATATTGCAAAGATTAAAGCATTTATTATTACTGAAGAAGTAACCATTACTGAAACTCCAACAAATAGTGATGTCATTGCAGGAATTGCTACTATTAGAGGAGAGCCTATTACTTTAATCAATTTAGATATTTGGTTGGGAAATAAAGTAAAACGAGATATGGTAGATTATAAATTAATTATTTATTGTGAATTTAATCACAAAAAAGTTGGTTTTTTAATTAAAGATATGATTAATATTGTTGAAAAAACAACAGACGAATTAAGAAATTCAGAAGAACAAAACTCTAAAATCACCTATACAACTTATGTTAAAGTAAACAACGAAACAAAATTATGTACCGTCTTTAACGCTGAACAACTTTTAAGAGATATTGGTTGGACAAGCAGTGGCGATGAAGAGGTTAATAAATATGTTAATGAACCAATTATTACCAATAAAATTGTGTTAGTTGCTGAAGATTCAGCAGTTGCAAGAGAAATATTAAAAAAATTCCTTCAAAAAATAGAAGTTAAATATGAGATTTTTAACAACGGTCAAGAGCTAATTGATAGATTAAATATTATTGACATAAAAACAGTAGGATTAATTATAACTGATATTGAAATGCCAGAAAAAGATGGCTATCAAGTAGCTTCTTATGTAAAAGAGAACAGCCGTTTTAACTCAATTGCTTTAGTTGTAAACTCATCTATGACAACCGATGCAGTTGTTGGTAAAATGAAAAATATTGGTGTAGATGGATTTATTGGGAAAACAGATATTCCAAGAATGTACGCTATTTGTAAAAAGTTCTTAGAAAAATAATTTATATTAATTTTAATAAAAAGGCAAGTGAAATTCACTTGCCTTTTTTTAATCCCAAAAGTAAAACAAAAAGCTATCAACCGCTTCTAAGCCCTATGGGGGAGGTTCCCTCATTTATTATTTTTAATTTAATGAGATTATTAGCTTCTTTAAATTCAATTTATTTAAGGATTTTCTAAAGTCGTTGAAGCTTTTAAACTCCTTGAAACTTTTGCTCGAGTACTGCGTTTCGAGTTCCGAAATACCCCAAAAGGAAACCGAAATTTATTTCGGTCGGTATTGAGAGTTATTACAGACTCTTTAAATTTCGGTTTCCAAATAATTAAACTATCTTTTAATTACAAAACACCATAAATAATATTAAATTTTTCACTTTTCATTTTTCATTTTCACTAAGCCATTCTCTAAAATATTCAATTTGTTTTTGAGTTTGAAAAGTAGACGTTCCTCCATATGAAGTTCTTGCATTCATAGAATTTTCTAAGTTTAGATAACTTAAAATCTCTTCATCTATTAATTTAAGTTCCGAAGCAGCACTTCTAATTTCTTCAATAGTGAGTTCACTCATATCTTTATTTAATTTATTGGCACAAGCAACTACTTCTTTAGTAATATAATAAGCTGTTCTAAAAGGCATGTCTTGTTTTTGTACTAAATAATCTGCTAAATCAGTAGCAGTTAAATGCCCTACTTTACAGGCTTCCATCATTTTATCTTTATTGATTGTCATGGTTTTAATGACTTCATTTAAAATACTAATTGAAATCTCAGCTGTTTTAACAGAATCAAAAACACCCTCTTTGTCTTCTTGAGTATCTTTGTTATACGCTAATGGTAAGCCTTTCATAACGGTCAATAAAGAGATTAAATTTCCATACACCCGTCCTGTTTTTCCACGTAAGAGTTCAGGTACATCGGGGTTTTTCTTTTGTGGCATAATTGAAGATGTAGTTGCATACTCATCGCTCATTTTTACAAATTGAAACTCATAGGATGACCATAGAATTAACTCTTCAGAAATTCGGCTAATGTGCATCATACAAGTACTTATATTAAATAAAATCTCTAACGCAAAATCTCTGTCACTTACGGTATCTAAGGCACTAATTGTTGGTGCTTTAAATCCTAAAAGTTTAGCCGTTTCAAAACGGTCAATATTATGAGGCGTTCCAGCTAGTGCAGCACTTCCAAGTGGTGAGTAGTCATTTCTTTCATAAGAGCTTTGCAGTCTCTCGAAATCCCGTTTAAACATATTGGCATACGCTAAAAGGTGATACCCAAAGTTAATGGGTTGCGCGTGTTGTAAATGTGTCATACCAGGAATTAATGTAGTCGTATGGTTTGAAGCAATATTTACAAAGGTTTCTATCAATTCTTTAAGCTGACTCATAAGCGATTGGTTTTTCTCTTTTACATACAATCTAAAATCGGTTGCTACTTGGTCATTACGGCTTCGTGCCGTGTGAAGTCGTTTTCCGGCTTCCCCGATTATTTCAGTCAAACGACTTTCAACTGCCATATGAATATCTTCTTGTGCTATTTTAAATTCAAAATTTCCTGATTCTATTTCACTTTTAACTTGCAAAAGCCCTTTTTCTATAGATTCTTGGTCTTCTTTGGTTAAAATTCCTTGTAAACATAACATTTTAGCATGTGCAATAGAGCCTCTTATATCTTGATCATACAACTCTTTATCAAACATAACAGACGCGTTAAACTCATCTAATATTTGTGCATTGGTGTTTTTTAATATTTGTTCTTTTTTATCTGCCATACTTTTTATTCCCCAATTTCACTGATGGCTTTTTTAACGATTTCAACTATTCGTTTTTTCGACTCTTTTTCATCATTTTCAGGAATATCCAAACTGGTTATACTCACAAATTTTTCGACTAAATTATACACATCGGAATAGATATCGGGTTGAAGTTGTCTTAATTCTTTATCTAATGCTGTCATTTTATGCCCTTTCTTATATTTAGTGCATTATAACATATTAAGACAAATTGGCAAACGCATCCATAGGGTTAGTTTTAGCTATTTTAGAATATTTTCTTACGCCAGTAATGCAGTTTATCAAAAACAATATATTGGCAATTATAAACAGAAGTGCAGCAATAAGAATAAAGAAGCTACTCAAAAATGGAGATATTAAAAAGAAAAATACCGAAGAGACATAGATAAAAAAATGAAGTTTTATCATATCTTCATGTATCATTTCTCGCATTGTAGGGATCATCATATGCCCTTTTGAGCTTAAGTGAAACCATGCTAAAAAAGGAATTATTTTATAAACCATACCTTGAAGAAGTGAGTATAAAAATCCCAAGCCAAACATAATTGCCATTACAAAATAAGAGTCTTGTGGAACAAAAAGCCAGTTAAGCATTGAAATTAACAAAAAACTCAATGAGAGTTTCCAGTACCATAAAGTTACATCAAAAACGGGTCGTCTTCGTTTATTTAAACTGTTTAAACCATGAATACAAAACAGAATAAAGAAAAGTCCAAACAACACTTTTAAGATATACGTATCTAACTCTAAAAACAAAAACATACCAAAGGCAAATAAAGAAGCCATAATAAAAATAGGAATTTTATTTTGAATATATTTTGGAAAGTCCAATGCCACATAAAACATGGGAATAATTTGAAAAGACACTCCCATAATTAAAACTGTTGCAAAACCAAAAAGTCCAAATAATATATGCAAATAGACAAAGTTATAGTGCAATGCTCCAATATTATTTGAAATATGTGAATAGGCTAAATAGACTCCCAAAAGCGAAGTAATAGCACCCGCTATTGCAAAAAGTTTCATGGCATTAACCGTGGAAGTTAAAAACCTTACTTTAAAAATCAAATACAAACTCACCGCAAAAAACGTAAAAAAAGCAATTGCTAAAAATGTTGTTCCTATGTGCAGTAATGCTTTGATTTCAAAAATAAAACTTCCACTAAAACAAAGTGTTCCCAAGGTTAACGATGTATGTACGACATTGGCAAACAGCACAGGTTTTTTAACAACCGCACCTGCTAAAACTGGCATCATTTGTTGCATTGCACCAAAGATTATCATACTTAACATTCCTAAAGTAAAGAGGTGAATTACCCCAATAGCAACCGAAGAGTATCGGTTAATAATTAAATCAACAGGAAAGAAGAAAAAAACCAAACCTAATAAAATTCCAAAAATAGGTGCAGTAATAAAAAAACGATACGGCACACCAATAGGAGGTGCTTGGTCTAGTGATAATCCTTGGTTAAACATATTATTTTTCTAATGCTTTCATTTGTTCAACAATAGAAGTTACATCAGCACCTAAATGGTTATCTGCCATAGCATATAACATCTGCTCTTCTTTCATATTGTGTTGTTGAATAATCATCATTAAAGATTCAGATAAGCCAAAAAAATGGTCTTTGTTTTTTTCATCTAAATCTTTTTTCATTTGTGAAATAACACTTCTCATTTGTTCGTGTTCCATTTTCATCATAGCAGTAGGTCCACCCATCATTCCTGTTTTTTGCTCAAACGCAGGAAACATCACTTGCTCTTCCATACCAAAATGGTGCTCTAAATCACCTGTAAATTCTTGAAATTTTTTATTTGCATTTGCCCAGTTTTCTGAGGCAACTTCGTTTTCCATTTGAGCGAAAAGCTCATCACATGCTCGGTGGTCTTTTGTCAAAAAAGAACTTATTGTTTCAGCCATATTATTTCCTTATCTATTTTTCTAAATTATACAAAAATATTTTTTTTATATCATAGATTCAAATCAATAAAAAAGGGAGAATCTTCCGATTCTCCCTTTTTACAATTTTATATTAACTTAAATAGGTAAAATTCGAATATTTTCATCTACTTTTTGTTTTAAAATTGACTCCATTGCATATAATGTTCCTGTACTTCCAGAAGCACAACCTGAACATGCACCTAAATATCTAATATAAACATCGTAGTGAGGTAAATTATCTTTAATATCAATAATTTCCATATTTCCGCCGTCCATAATTAACATAGGTCGAATGTCCGCATCTAAAACTTCGTCAAGTGCTTTAATTCGTTGAACGATTGTCATTTTGTCAAAAGAGTGTCTTCCTTCAGCACTAGCATCAGCTGCTTCTTTAAGTTTCTCTTGTTCCATTTCAGCTCTTGTGTCTGCTAATATATCAACCAAATAGATATCCTTTTCTTCATGACCACCAGGTCTGATACATGATTTACAAAAAGCACCTGCTTTTGTGTAGTCAGTAATTTGCTCAACTGTTGTTAAGTCATTTATTCGAATAACATCTTGAATAGTTCTTAATGATACTCGCGCACATTCACACACTATTTTTTCTGTTTCAAAGCTGTCCATATCAACACCTTTGTACAAAGATGCTGCTTTTTTAATAACATCATATGCCATAACAGAACAGTGCATTTTTTGAGGAGGAACAGCTGGAATATCTGGATGATCACGCAACGCATGTTCAACATCAATATTGGTAATTTTAACAGCTTCTGTAACTGTTTTTCCAATACAAAGTTCTGCCATAACATCTGAAGATGCAATTGCTGTTCCACAACCAAAAGATTTAAATTTTGAATCTAAAATAACTTCTGTTTCTTCATTAACTACCCAATACAATCTTACAGCATCGCCACAAGACTCTGCTCCAAAATCTGCAACTATAAGTTTCCCACCTATTTTTTTAGCCATCTCTTCTGTGATCTCACCTTGATGAGTAGGGTTGTCCATTCTTCGTATAACTTGGTTAGAGTACTCATCCCAAATTGAACCGCTTATTAAATCACCTTTCGCCATAATAATTCCTTTAATTGTATCTAGTTTTTGTCTTCAGTTTTTTCTAATTTTATCTTTTACTTGTGTTACTTTTTGTTATGATTCAAAGGAGTATACGCATAAGAGCTTGAAATTGCTCTTAATCGTTTAACTGCATTTTTTATCACATCTATTGCATAATCTATTTGCTCTTCAGTATTAAACCTACTTAAGCTAAATCGAACTCCGGTATGTGCAAGTTCACTGTCACTTCCAAATGCGTTCATAACAGGATTTGCTTCTAAATCTTCACTGGCACACGCACTTCCAGTACTTGCCCCTATAGTTTTTTGGTTCATATCCCAAAGCATTGACTCACCCTCAACTCCTCTTATTGAAATAAGCGTTGTATTAGGTGTTCTGTTCTCTTTTCCTCCAATAACAATAGTTTCAGGAAGTTCTAAAATAGCATTTTCGAGCTTATCTCTTAGTCGTCTAACTTCCGTGTTTTCAAACTCCAAATGTTCAACTGCTAGTTTCATGGCAAGTCCCATTCCAACCATGGAAGCTACATCTACCGTACCTGCTCTATGCCCTCCCATTTGTTCACCACCGTGCAATAAAGGAGTTAACATATAAAGCACCAATTCCTTTAGGCCCATGGAACTTATGCGCTGAAATAGATAAATATGAGACATGACAAGCTTGTACATCTACTGCAATTTTTCCAATAGCTTGAGTGGCATCTGTATGAAAAGGAACTCCTTTTTCTTTACAGATTTCACCAATTTCTTTAATAGGGAAAATTTTCCCAGTTTCGTTGTTTGCCCACATAATTGAAACTAACGCAGTATCATCACTTATAAAATCTCTTACCGTGTGTGCTTCAATAATTCCTTCATCATTAACAGGTAAATACGTAATACTTACCCCTTGAGTTTCCAAAAATTTACACACCGCTGTAATAGATGGGTGTTCTACTTCTGAAGTGATAATATGGTTTTTATCTCCATTTAATATTTTATCAACCCAAATGCCTTTTAAAACAGTATTGTTACTCTCTGTTGCATTTGCTGTAATAATAATATCGTCTTCATCGGCTGCATTAATTCCTTCATACAAAAAGTTTAATGATTCAACCATTTTAGGATGCGTTCCTGCACCAAACTTGTGCAATGAATTAGGATTTCCGTAAAGCGTACAAAAAAATGGCTCCATAGCTTTATAAACCTTTGGATCAACCATTGTTGTAGCATTGTTATCTAAATATACTTCCATTTTATTTCCTATTTTAAGGTGTAAACTTTTATGTTTACAACCATTTTAGTAATTTATTTTGACAGTTTAGTGTAAATAGGATAAAATTTGTCTTAATTAGAATTTTTAATTAAAAAATCCAAAAAAGAGCCGAATTATCATCCCTAAAGCAAAACAACAAAAAACAAATGCTGAAATAACGGCAATCTTTGAGTACACTCGTTGTGAAATCAAATGCTTTGTTTTGAAAACAAAATAAGGCATTACTGTTATCCAAGCCATTAAAGCAAAAAGCATTCCAAAAATTATAGCAGCAGGATTGGTTTTATTAATACTTAAAGTAGCAACGCTTAACCAAAAAACTACCGTATAAGGGCTTAATAGTGTAAGTATATACCCTTTTACATAATGTTTAAATAAAGAGCCTTTACTATTTGTATCTATTTTTTTAATCTCTTCATTTCTGTTCTTATACATCGTATATGCAATAAAGATTAAAAAAAATGCTCCCAATAAAGTCAACGTATTTATTACAATTTTGTGGTTAAAATAGGTGTTTAAACCAAACAGTATTAATAACAAATAACTAGTATCGGCACTCATAGCACCTATTCCCACACTAAATCCATTTTTATACGATTTTAAGGATTCATTCATAATGAGCAAATTAATAGGTCCCAATGGCACAGCAGCCGTTAAACCCAATATTATGCCTTGTAAAAAATCTATTAACATTCTATTCTCTTTTTTTTGGAAAATAATTGTACTAAAATATGGCTAAAAAATACTTTTGTGTTTCTTTTTTAAGGCTAATCGTTCTTTAATTAAAAAAATGTAATAATAAAATAATTAAAGAAAACCCCTAAAGGAGGTTCATTATGAAAAAAGATAATTATAAATATATCGGATACGCTATTATTGGAATCATTTTATTTATAGGTGCTGTTGTTGCTCCAAATAGCAGTGTCTTTTCAAAACAAAAAATGGAAAGCAGTGCATTTAGTGGATACAAATTACCCGATAAAAATTCAGAAACATCATCTTTGCCACCAAGTGTTGAATGGCATGACCCCTCTTTTTTAGAGAAAAAGAAATAGTAGTATTAAGAAAAAAGTATGAATCTTCTATTTCTAATACTGCAACTATTTTTCGCAACATTAATTATTATTTTGGTTTATCAAACACTAAAATATACACACACCATGTGGCGTTTTAAAAAAAGTTCAAAACAAAACAAAAAAGAGAGTGATTTTAAAAGATTCGATTAATGAGTTTTAAATAGCAATTTTTATTACAAAGAGAAAAAGCTTCTCTTTGTAGTTTAGTAATAATTAATTTATTACTACTATTTTTTTAAATGGTTCTCCATTTAGCAGGTCCAGTTGTGTGAATAGATTCACCACTTGTATCAACCGCAACGGTTACTGGCATATCTTTAACTTCAAACTCATAAATGGCTTCCATTCCTAACTCTTCAAATGCGACTACTTTAGCAGCTTTAATTGATTGAGAAATTAAATATGCAGCCCCACCTGTGGCAATTAAATATATAGATCCATACTCTTTAATTAAATCAATAGTAGGTTGTTTTCGTTCTGCTTTTCCAATCATTCCCATAATACCAATTTCCATCATATCTTTGGTAAATTTATCCATTCGTGTAGATGTTGTTGGGCCTGCTGGTCCTACGGCTTCATCACGAACAGGATCAACTGGTCCTACATAGTAAATGAACTTATCTTTTAATGTTAAGCCATTAGGAAGATCTTTTCCTGCATTTTTGTACTCAACTATTTTTTGATGTGCAGCGTCTCGTGCAGTTAAGATTTTTCCAGAGATTAAAAGAGTATCCCCTGATTTAAATTGTGATAAATTTTCATGCGTAATATCATCAATATTTATTCGTTTAATCGTATTCATTGGCAACTTTATATCTGGCCAAATGTCTAAGTCTGGTTTATTAAAAACAGCTGGTCCATCGCCTTTGAGTTTAAAATGAATATGTCGTGTAGCTGCACAGTTTGGAATCATAGCAACAGGTAAAGAAGCCGCATGGCATGGATAATCTAAAATTTTAACATCTAAAACGGTAGTTAATCCTCCTAATCCTTGAGCGCCTGTTCCAATTTTATTAATATCTTCAAACAATCTTAGTCTTAGCTCTTCAATCGCATTTTGTGCGCCTCGCTGCTTGAGTTCATAAATATCTACTTGACCCATTAAAGACTCTTTGGCTAATAACATAGCTTTCTCAGGATTTCCACCAATTCCGATTCCTAAAATTCCAGGAGGACACCATCCTGCTCCCATTTCTCGTGCATTAGCCATTACCCAGTCATAAATAGAATCACTCGGATTTAAAACTGCAAACTTAGATTTATTTTCACTTCCTCCTCCTTTTGCAGCAACGGTAATCTCGATTTCATCTGAATTATCAACGCTAAAATGAATAACCGCAGGAGTGTTATCTTTAGTATTAATTCGTTTTCCAGCAGGGTCTGAAACGATTGAGTATCTTAAAGTATTAGTAGGGTCTTTGTATCCTAAAGCAACGCCTTCATTAATAATATCTTCAAGCTCTTTTTGAATATCTAAATTGGCTTTTAATCCTACTTTAATAAATACGTTTACACTTCCTGTGTCTTGACATAAAGGTCGATGCCCCATGGCACACATTTTTGAGTTAATTAAAATTTGTCCAATGGCATTTTTAGCAGCTTCTGATTGTTCTATTTTATAAGCTTTTACCATTCCTTTTACAAAATCTTCTGGATGATAATATGAAATATATTGAATCGCATCAGCAATACTTTGCTTGATATCGTTTTCGGTAATTTTACCCATGTTAAACCTCTTATGTTAATTTAATATGCAAAATTATATCAAAACTTCAATATGAATGAAAGAAAATTGCCCTTTTAGCTTAGCAGTGATGCCTAAAAAGTAACAAGCAAGAAAAAACCAGTGACAAGGCAAGGTAAGAGGTGCTATTTGCTCGTCATTCTTGCTTGTCACTCATTTTTTAAGAGACCAATTTCAACCCCACAATTGAAGCTATGAGTGTCATTAGAAAAAACAATCGCATAAAAGAGGCTGCTTCTTGGTAAAACAAAATTCCAACTACAATGGTACCAAACGCACCTATTCCTGTCCAAACAGCATATGCCGTTCCCACAGGTATAGTTTGAGCAGCTTTATTTAAAAAATAAAAGCTAAATATGGCAAAAAAAACAAATACAGAAGTAGGAAAAAGTTTAGTAAATCCTTGTGTTAATTTTAACGTTGAAGCAAAGCCAATCTCTAAAACCCCTGCTATAAACAAATATGTCCAGCCTGACATTATCTTTTACTTTTTTTAATATTTTGTACAGATGCATTTATATTTATTATAATCAATTCTATTCCTCTTTTTTTATAAACTTCAATGATATTTTTTGTGCAAGTGGAGCAAAAATAAATACCAAAGGAAAAGCACAGGCAAACGCTTTTATAAAGGCTTCTAGCCACATAGATATAAAGTTAGGTATAAATCCTATATTAATATAGGTAATAATAAAGCTCATAATAAAACTCATAAACATTGACATAAAAAATGAAAATATTACTCTTTGGTATTTTTTATCAACCATTTTAACCTCCGTGACTCTTAAGCATACAAGTGTAAATTATGGGAAGCATATCTTTTTAAGCTTATACTTGTGTTATATTTTATATTTATTTTTAATAAAAAGTATCTAAAATAATATTAATTTTTCTCTTAATGCCTTGTTAATATCTTCTTTTGGAAAATATCACCTCTTTGGTTTTACAACCAATTATTGTTATCATCTTTAATTAAACAAAAAAATGATAACATTTTCAATATTTTTCACTTAAGGACCCCAAATGAGTACAAGCTCGGATTTTGCAAAACTATTACTAAGATTAATGATAGGAGGGCTAATGCTCTTTCATGGCATTGCAAAACTCAATTACGGTATCTCTTCTATTGAAGGCCTTCTTGCTTCACACAATTGGCCTTCATTTTTAGCCTATGGCGTTTATGTAGGAGAGATTCTAGCTCCAATTTTGTTAATTATTGGTTTTCAAACTCGAATATCTGGCTTTATAATTGCGTTAACCATGGGTGTTGCTATTTATCTTGTGCATTCTACAGATATTTTTGAAATCACAAAAACAGGTGGTTGGGCAATTGAACTTCAAATGATTTATTTAATTAGTGCTGTAAGTATTATGCTTTTAGGCGCAGGAAAATTTGCTTTTGACAAAGAAAAAAAATGGTAAATTGCAGTTAGTGACTGGTGAAAAGGTGAAATATTTCCTTCCACCTTTTGGCTTCAACCTTATTTTAAGAAGAACAACTCAACTTTAAATTAGCAAACTCCAATGGCGTGGGTTTGGCATATCGTTCAAACTTTTTGTGTTCATCAAAAGGGTTTTGTGCCATAATCAACAACTCATTAACTAAACTAAAATCTCCTTTTGTGGCTTTTTCTATGGCTTCTTGAAGCATATAATTTTTAATAATATATTTAGGATTAACCGTTTTCATTAACTCTTGTGCTTGTGTTAATGTTTGGTTCTCTTCTTTTAAGGCTTCTTTATAGACGTCAAACCACTCTTTTAACTGTCGTGGGTAGATTGCCAAATTTAATATTGCACTTAAATCATCAAAAGATTCCAACTTGGTTAACTCATAAAAGAAAACATTGTAATCCATTTTTGAACCCTCTAAGGCTTCTAAAAGATGTTTAATTAAAGTTGAATACGAATTAGCACTTTTGTTACTCTCTAACCCTAAGCGTTTTGACATTAACGACCAAAATTCTTTTTTAAAGCTGAACATAAAGGTGTTTAAATACTCCATTAAATTCCCGTATCGGCAAATTTTACCTAAACTGTTGGCTAAAACTTCCAAGTTCCACCTTGCAACATAGGGTTGATTTGAAAAAGAGTATCGCCCTTCGTGGTCAGTGTGATTGCAAATGCAATTGGCATCAAAATAATCCATAAAGGCAAAAGGACCATAATCAATCGTTAACCCTGCAATGCTCATGTTATCAGTATTCATGACACCGTGCATAAAGCCATAAGTTTGCCAACGTGCCAATAGTTTTGCTGTATTATCCACCAGTTCAAAAAACATTTTTTCATATTTGGCTTTGTCGTTTTGCAAATGTGAATACGATTGTTTAATCACATAATTGGCCAATTGCGTTAAATGTTCTTTGGCATTAATTTGTTGAGCAAAAAATTCAAAGGTGCCAAAACGAATCCAAGAAGGAGACAACCGCATAACCACCGCACCCGTTTCAGGCTCTTCAAAACTTCGATACACTCCATGATTTGAGCCAATAAGTGCTAAAGCCCTAGTGGTTGGAACTCCTAACGCGTGCATAGCTTCACTCATAATATACTCTCTTATACTTGAGCGTAATACCGCTCTTCCATCGCCTTGCCTTGAATACGCAGTTAGCCCCGAGCCTTTGGTTTGCAAATGCCAACCGTTAGTTTCCCCTAAATTAATGGCTCTTCCATCGCCTAATTGAGGCACAAAATAGCCAAACTGATGCCCCGCATATGCCATTGCATAAGGGAAACTGCCTTTTAAGACTTTTTTTCCATTAACAAAATCAACAAACTCTTGTGTTGAAGCTTGTGCGTAATCCAGATGGATTAAATCAAATCCTTGTTGGTTGTATGAAATCAGATGCGCTTTATTTAAAGGCGTAGCGTTTAATTTTTGGTAAAATTTTTCATTAAATTCAAAATAATCATTTTTTAGTTCTAATTTTTCGAGTGTCATAATAGTTTCTTTGTTTTTCACAATTATACACACCCTTTGTTAAGTTTTTTTGAGACCGTTTGGTTAACTTAATTAATTAATAGTATTGGCTTTTTAGATATAATAAAGCTAAAACACAAGAGGAAAGCGTGTGAAAGAGTATCAAAATATTATTATCATTTATGAAGAAAAAGATAAGAACTTAGAAGAAGCCGAAGCTTTTTTGCAAACTTTACCCCATTTAACTCTTAAATTACAATTATGCGAAAAAGAACAACTGCTTGAACCTTTAAAAAACACGCTTTACTTTTTGTATTTAAAAGATATTTATATTAAAGCATTTTTAAAAAATAACAGCAAAAAAAGAGTCAATGTTGCTCTTTTACCGCATGAAGAAGCTATTTATGCCATGAAGCGTTATGGAATAGATAAAAATATTCCTCAAGCCATACAAGATGGGCTTAATAAAAATTTACGAATAAACGATGAGTTGTTGCTGTGTAACAAAGAGGTTGTTTTTAAAAAAATCTCTATTGGAAATGTGCAAAACCTTAATCAAAATATCCATTCTGGCTTTTTTTCAAACATCAAAAACTTTTTTTCTAATTTAAGAAATTTAAAATACCAAACCATTCATTTAAAAACAAAAAATAATAGCGTCAAAAAAGCCATCAGTGGGGTGTTGATTTTAGAAGATTACACCATTTACTCAAAATTAAATGTTCAAAACAAAAGTTCTTTTCACGATGGAAATCTCAATGCTTTTTTAATTGCACCGTACAGTTTGGTTTCATATGTCTATTACCTCATCGTTATTTTTCTTTATCATAAATACTCATTTGGTTCTTTGCCTAAAAACATTGGTTATATCAGTGCCCCCTCTCTAGAAATTTCAAGCAAAGACTCTTTTGATTTTAGTTTAGATGATGTTTCGTTAAGTTCCCAACATATATCTATAGAAATTTTAATGGGAAATCTTAAAATTCATTATGGCAACAGTTTTGAAGAGATAATTTCACAAGCAATAAAAGAAAAACCAGAAAAAAACGATGAAATTATAGATGTTAAAACTCTTCCTAAAGGAGATATTGAAAATTTACTCGTAGATGGAAATATCCCAATTTTTAGAAAAGTAAGCGATGAAGATATAAAAGAGACACTGCTTTCGTTAAATGAGAGTTCTAAAACCTCTTCTATTTTTATTATTCTAATGATTTTAAGCACCCTTCTTGCAACCGTTGGGCTTTTTCAAGATTCTACTCCTTCAGTTATAGGTGCAATGATTTTAGCGCCACTTATGGCTCCTATTATCTCTTTAGCCATGGGGTTTACAAGAAACAATCAATCCGTAATTACGCAAAGTTTAAAAACTCTTTTGATTGGTATTGTTTGTGCTGTGTTTTTTTCTGCAACATTCACTCTACTTATGCCATTAGAGGTTATGAACGCTCAAATAGCTTCACGAATTCACCCTAATTTACTCGATTTATTTATAGCTATTTTTTCAGGAATTGCAGGGGCGTATGCCAGTTCTAAAGAAGAAATAGCCAAATCACTAGCAGGTGTGGCAATTGCAGTAGCCCTTGTACCTCCACTAGCAGTTACAGGCATTGGGTTAGGATGGGGCGATTTCAACATAATATACGGTTCATTTTTACTTTTTCTAACCAACTTCTTTGGAATGATTTTAGCTGCTAGTGTAACTTTTATAGTGTTGGGTTTTGCCCCCATTCATAGAGCTAAAAAAGGGTTAACCTACTCCACTATTCTTTTAGCCCTTGTAAGTATCCCTTTGGTGATTTCATTTTATTCACTGGTCTTACAAAGCAAAGATTATTCCAAACTTTCACACATTAAGTCTATGGTTATAAACCAAAAAAGCATTCAAATACAGATTGTAAAAATCAATCATTCACAAGCAAATAAAACACATTTAGAGATTGAGACTTCTTCTAAAGAGGCGTTAAATTCGAGTGAGTATAAGCAAATACATCGTTATTTAGAAAAGATATTGCAAAAAGAGGTTGAGCTTACGGTTTTAGCTAAAATCATTATTAAATAGTGCCAAAATGGCACTATTGTTGTTTAAAGTTTACCTCATACAAATCTTCTCTTCTGTCTTTTAAATTCGTAACACTTCCAAAACTGTGTAACTCTTTTAATAGCTCTAAATCTACATCGGCAATTAAAATCATCTCTGTATTTGGAGTGGATTCAGCCTTAACACCATTAGGTGGAAAAGCAAAATCACATGGGGTAAAAACAGCACTTTGAGCATATTGAATATCCATATTTCGCACCTTTGGTAAGTTGCCAACACATCCTGCAATGGCAACATAACATTCGTTTTCAATGGCTCTGGCTTGTGCACAAAGTTTTACTCTTGAATACCCATTTTGAGTATCGGTTAAAAAAGGCACAAATAAAATTTGCATCCCCTCTTTGGCAAGAAATCTGCTTAACTCTGGAAACTCGCTGTCGTAGCAAATTAACACCCCAATTTTTCCACAATCCGTGTCAAAAACTTTAATTTTATTTGACCCTTTTAAACCCCATACTTTTTGTTCATCTGGAGTAACATGAATTTTGGCATACTCTTCAATCGTACCATCTCTTTTACATAAGAACCCTACATTATAAAGCTCACCATCGCTTAGTTTGGGCATACTTCCTGTGATAATATTAATATTATATTTAATCGCCAAAGAGGAGAACGCCTCTTTAAATTGCAAGGTATACTCTGCCAATTTTCTAATGGCATCGGCTTCCCCTAAATGATTATATTTTGCCATTAAAGGGGCATTGAAAAATTCTGGGAATAACGCAAAATCGCTTCTATAATTGGAAACAGCATTAACAAAATATTCTGCTTGTTCCAGTACTTCTTCAATAGTTTTATACGGTCTTACTTGCCATTGAATTAAGCCCAAACGAATAACCACTTTTTGTGCAATAGGTGTTTTGCTGGGTTTGGCATAGTAGATATTATCCCACGCTAAAAGTACCGCAAACTCACAACTTTGAATATCGCCTTCTAAATAGTTTTTAATAACACGCTTAACATAAAAGTCATTGGAGAGTTGAAAGTTTAAAACAGGATCGTGAATCTCTCTGTCTTTTACTTTTTGAATATACTCTTTAGGTGGCATCTCTTTAGCAAAATCACCATAATTAGGAATACGACCACCAAAAATAATCCCTTTTAAGTTTAACTCCTCGCATAACTCTTTTCTAAAATCATACAATCTTCGCCCCAGTCTTAACCCTCTAAATTTTTTACTGATAAATACATCAATTCCATATAACATATCGCCGTCGTCATCGTGTGTATTAAAAGTATAATTATCTGTTATCTCTTTGTAGGAGTGAGTATCTTCAAATTTGGTGTAATTCACAATAATACTTAATGCAAATCCTGCAAATTCTCCATCTATTTTAATGCCAACTTGCCCTTTTGGAAACTTTGTAATTATAGACGTAAACTCCTCTTTTGACCAGGAAGAATCATCTAAATATCGATACTCATCGTTCATCAAATCTGCAATACTTTGATGATCTTCAAATTTTAAATACTCCAACTCTATTTTTTCAATGTTTGCTATATTCATAAAATGCCTTTAAATATTTATTATTTTCATTAGGTATAATACTCAAAAACAATTAAAAAAGGCGAAAAATGGATTTAAAACTCGTTTCGTGGAATGTTAATGGCATTCGAGCGGTGGATAAAAAAGAGGCACTAAAATGGGTAGATGAGCATAATATTGATATATTGTGCCTTCAAGAAATTAAAGCTGAAGAAGCTCAAATTCCTAATACTATTTTTAACAAAGAGTATGCCCATAAACAAGTCAACTCTTCTAGTAGAAAAGGTCAATCAGGAACCGCACTTTTTACTAATTTAACACCCTTGTTTAGTGGGAAAACCCTCGAAGTGGATATTTTAAAAGAAGGTAGAATCAATGAATTTCACTTTGAGAATATCGCTTTTTTTAATGTCTATTTCCCCAATGGTCAAAGCAGCCCTGAAAGATTGCAATACAAGTTGGAATTTTATGAACGCTTTTTAGCGCATATTAACCAATTACGCTTAGCTGGAAAATCTATAATTGTGTGTGGCGATGTTAATACCGCTCACAAAGAGATAGATTTAGCGCGTCCAAAAGCAAATGAGGAGACATCGGGGTTTTTACCTATTGAAAGAGAGTGGTTAGATAAACTTCTTGAACATGATTACATTGACACCTTTAGACATATTAATGGCAATGAACCTAACCACTACAGTTGGTGGAGTTACAGAGCAAATGCCAGAGCCAACAATGTAGGCTGGAGAATTGACTATTTTTTTGTGAGTTCCAATTTAAAAGAAAAAATAAAAAATGCCTATATTATGCCCCATATTCAAGGAAGCGACCACTGCCCTATTGTGTTGGAGCTTTCTCGTTAACCTACACAGAAAACAGAAGCAACACTCCTAAAATAAACATAACTAACGGTGAAACTGTCTCTAAAATACGTGTGTATTGGTGAGACTTTTCACCAAATTTTCGCACCCCTATTCCTAAAAATGAAGTTGCTACAATAACTAAAGCCATTCCTAAACTAATAAAAACTGCTGCTAAAAAAACTGCCAAATAAGTTTTTAAAACAAAGGCATAGATAAATAAAATGACCGTTCCAGGACAAGGAATTAACCCTGCCGTTAAAACAAAATATAAATCTTTTTTGTAAAATTTTGTTTTAATGTTTAAAGGTGTTGGGTTTTCAGAACTCCATTTTAAAGCAGTTGTTTTACTCTTTGTTTGACACGAATTACACGCACACGCTTTGTTTTTTAGTGTATTGTAAAACAAATATGCAGCTAATAACATAATCATTGTTGCTGATATTTGCGTTAAAATAGCAACTGAATCTTTCACAAAATTGTTAAAAAACGACTCTAAAATAAACAAAGATACTAGCACCAAAACTAAAGCCCCAACTATGTGAACAAAGGAACTCGCCATTGAAATTAAAAAAGCTTTAGTAAATGTACTTTTGTGAGAAGAAAAATAAGAAAATGCCAATGCTTTTCCGTGACCTGGTCCAATAGCATGAACCATTCCATACCCAAACGAAATAAACAAAAGCACAACCAATGCCCAAATATCGCCTTGTTGTACTTTTTGAAGTTGCTCTTTTAACTTAGGAGTAAACCACTCTAAAAAACTTTGTGTTTGCAGTGCTGTATTTTCGTTTGTAGTTATGTTCACTTCGCTTATTTCATTGCTTTTAGATATTGGAGTCTCTTCTTCTTTTTCATATAAAACCTCTTCTAATCCACTGTTAAAACTCTCATCAACCGTAAAAACAACTGTTTGCTTATCTATAATATTTTTATGAATATTAACACCATTTTTAAAAACTAACAGCTGTTTATTTAACTCCATTAAAAAATAATCTTCTTCATCGTTAACATAAATATGCAATTTATAATTGGCTTTAAGCGGAGCATTTATCTGGGCTGTGTAATAAAAAAGAAGTTTTCCTTGCTCTATTTTTGTTTTATACTTTGATGTTTTAAGCGTTAGAAATTGATTTTTAGAAACCTCTTTCCCATAAGAAACATAGGTCATAAAGTTTTTAGGTTCACCGTAATCCAACAAAGCATTTTGTACGAGTTCTAACTCATCTTTATCTATTTTTTTATTTAAATTGGTGTCGTATATCTCTAAAAGTTGTTGCGTAAATTCACTGGAAAGTTCCCACTTAAAATCGATTGTTTCAATGGTGGTAGAGGTTGAGTGTACCTTAAAAGATACTATGGTTAAAGGAGAGTAATAGACACACAAAGCACACGAAAAAAGTATACTTTGTGTTAATAGAAAAGCAAAAAAGTATCGAAACATTATTTATATGAGTCCACAATACTATGCGCTGCAAAAATAAGATTCTCTTTCCATTTTAATTGTAAAGGACTAACAGAAAAAACAGTTCCTTTAATACTAGAAGCAATTACTTTTGCGCTTTTTTGTGAAAATTCAGGTGCTACAAAAACTGTTTTAATATTATGTTTTTTAGCTTCTTGGATTAAAGTAACCAACTGATTGGGTTTAGGCTCTTTTCCAGAAACTTCAACTGCAATTTGTTCTAAATCAAATCGGTGTGCAAAATATCCCCATGAAGGGTGAAATACCATAAATGCCTTGTTTTGAACAGGAATTAAAATATTTTTAAGCTCTAAATAAAGGTCATCTAATTCTATTAAAAACGCTTCATAGTTTGTTTTATAAAACGAGGCATTCTTTTCATCTAAGGTTGCAAGCGTTTCATAAATTATTTTAGCTTGTGTTTTTACAAGCAAAGGGTCAAGCCAAACATGTGGGTCTAAACTTTCATGCTCGTGGTCATGTTCACTGTTTTTTTCGTCATGATGTGCGTGTTCATCGTGTTTTTTATCGTCATGAAAATGCTCTTCCATAGGAAGTTTAACAATTCCTTTAGTAGTATCTACAATATTAAGGTTTTTATTAGCGCTTTTAAAACGCTCTAACCACACTTTTTCAAAAGGAACTCCAATAGAAAAATAAGCACTAGAATTGGCTAAATCTTTCATTTGTGAAGTCTTTGGTTCATACGTTGCAGGTGAAAACCCTGGTTGAACCATAACGTTTACATTAACTCTATCTTGTGCAATTTTTTGAACAAAATAATGCTGAGGCACAATACTTACTGTTACTTGAAGTTTATTAGCAAATGCACTTAGCACCAATAAACATATCAAAGAAATAATTTTCATTTTCACTCCTTGCAACTGGGTTGCATATTTTGTGGAATCTTATAAAAATAAAACTTCAATGCAACTTAGTTGCTTTTTATATGCTTTGAGTTATAATCTTACTTATGACGCATATAGATAAGTTAATCAACCAAAGTAATATCAAACTAACAACAGCAAGAATAGCCATATTAAAGCTTTTTTCAGAAGCAAAAAAACCCTTATGTTATGAAGAGATTAAAAACAATCTCTCTATGGACAAAGCAACTTTTTATAGAAATATCGCCAAATTTGAAGAAGAAAACATTTTAAACTCCTTTGAATCCAATGACAAAAAACGCTACTATGAGATACAAAAAAATCCTCACGCACATTTTATTTGTTCAAGTTGCTCAAATATTGAGTGCATTAAAGAACAACCCATTGCACTAAGTGGTTACAAAGTAGAAAATATTATTATTAAAGGCCTCTGCCCTAGCTGTTTGTAAGCCGTAAAAAGTGCTAAATATTACTCTTAAATGTTAAACTTAAAACTATAATTTCTTTGAAATTTAACACTTGCTTAACAAATATGTTTTATAATTATGACAAAAAAGGATCTCTTATGAAAAAAATGGTTTTATTCTCGTTATTGTCTTTGTCTTGTCTTTTTGCTTCTAGCATTAAAGTAGAAAATGCTTACGCCCGTGCTACTCCTCCAAATATGCCAAACAGTGCTGCTTTTATGGAATTAAAAAATGAAACAAACAATGATATTTCTTTAGTTTCTGCCTCATCAACAGCTGCTAATATAACAGAACTTCATACTCATGATATGAAAGATGGCGTAATGAAAATGTATCAAGTTCCACAAATTGACATTAAAGCGAACAGCACAACGGTTCTACAACCAGGTGGTTTCCATATTATGCTTATTAAATTAGTACAAAAACCACTTAAAGAAAATGATGAAGTTACTTTAACACTTAAATTTTCAAATGATGAAGAGCAAACTATTACTATTCCTGTTAAAACAGTTATGGGTGGCATGATGCAACAAAAATCAATGAATCAAATGAATCACGGGAATATGAAACACTAATGAAACTATTTTTTCAAGCTCTCGTTGTCGTAGCTATTGTTGCTGGGTATTTTCTTATTGATTTTAACGCTATTTACAGCAAATTTCAAGGAGAAGGAAGTTTTGTTGTGCAAAATAAAGAGTGCAGTCTTAAAGAATCATCTTGTGCGGTTACCATTGAAGATGGCACTGTTTTAGAGTTTGAAATAGCGCAAAAAGATATTCCTTTAATGAAGCCATTGACCTTTAAACTTAAAAGTTCAAATCATAATTTGGAAAACATTACGTTAAGAATTTATGCTACTAATATGATGATGGGAACGTATGAATTAAAGTTTAAAAATGAGGGAAATGGAAACTATGTAACTGTTGGCACACTTCCTACTTGCCCTGTTGGTGGTATGAAATGGAATGCAGATGTACAAATCAGTAAATTTTCAAAAATAATTGGAGCGCGTTTCCAATTTGAAACGGACATTTAAATGAAAAAAATTTTAAAATATATTCTTCCCATTATTGTAGCCATTGCTATTATTGCTTTTTTAGAGCCTTTAATTAAAAAACAACAAAATATGGAACAATACGATTTTAAAGTAACTTCCGTAGATGGGGTTCTTAAAAAAGAAGATTTCAACGGAAAGGTTCTTGCCATATATTTTGGCTATATGTATTGCCCAGATGTGTGTCCTACTAGTTTAAGTTCATTAGCATTTGCACTTGATAGCTTTACACCAAAGCAGTTAGAAAATTTTAGCGGTTTGTTTATTAGCGTTGACCCTGATCGTGATGGTCTAAAAGAACTCGATGAATACTCTAAATATTTTCATAAAACCTTTTTAGGAGCTACGAGTAACAAAGAGAATATCGACGATATTGCTAAGCGTTACGACTCTTTTTATGAAAAAATATATCTACCCGATTCACAAATAGATTATTCTGTATCGCATACTTCATACATTTATATATTTAACAAAAAAGGTGAAATGGTTAAAAAAGTTGACCACTTTACCAACCCCGACGAACTTAAAGCAGTTTTATCTAAACTGCTTTAAACCGCGTTAGATTCGTACTATTAAATGTAAATAAATATTATTTAATACTTTCATAATAGTTTTTAAGATACCATATTAAGCTTTATTATATTCTTTGTATATTAATAATTCAATTGTATTTTAAAGGGCATAAATGCACAAAAACACAAATATACGTCGTAAGCTCTACTCTCTTGCTAGTATAATTGGTACTACGTATATTATTTTTCATATTATTTTATTTATCTTTGCCAAAGACATACAAACCAAGTGGCACAACTATGAACACGATATTAAAGAAAAAAACGTTCTTGTTTTTAAAATAGTTTCTGATTTTGGTTTTAATGGAATGATTCATCACTATAAAGACTATATTATTACCAAAGAACCTCATTATTTAGAAGCATTTAACCAAAAAATAGAAGAGTTTTTAGAACATAAACAAACTTATTTAAAATTTAAAAATATTACGAAACTTGAAGAAAAACAACTGGAAATTCTTGAACAAACCATTCATCTTTATCAAAATAACTTACAAAACAATGATTTTACAACACGAATAGATAACAGCCCTGCCATTGAAGCTTTGAATACTCTCGATGCTTTTTTTGAAAAAAAACGTTTAGATACCTCTGCAAAAATTGACACTACAATTTTTTATGTCTACTTTTTTTCACTTATTGTTGTACTTTCAATTCTACTTTTTACTCTCTATTTTAAACGATTTCTTGAAGATACTGTTATTGAACCTTTAATTAAAATAGAAAAAGGGTTAATATCCTTTTTCAAATTCTTACACAATAAAAAATATACCATTGACCCCATTATTATTAATACGCACGATGAATTTGGAATAATGGCAAAATCTATCAATAAAAACATTGAACTTACGAGTAAATTACACCATGAACTTACTTCCAAGAATGAAGAGTTTGAATCCTTAATACAATCGTACA
>Ga0265294_10001621_pt1 | contig 30333 bp, 25 predicted proteins | sample MunlanPumphouse3_FD_192504 | JGI IMG/M metagenome (GOLD analysis project Ga0265294, IMG submission 192504) | Groundwater microbial communities from a municipal landfill in Southern Ontario, Canada - Pumphouse #3 | ecosystem: Environmental > Aquatic > Deep subsurface > Groundwater | place...
ATGACATAAAAAGCGGGGCGAGAGAAACAAAAGCAAAGCTGCAAATACGGCGGCACGCCGGCTACCGCTGACTCGAAAAGCCATTAAGGAAACAAATAAAATCCCCAGCCATCCAAAAATAGAACATACTATATGTCGCACTAACATATAATTTTCTATGTTAAGCCCCTTAGCAACTAAGCTCGCCAAATTATCAATTACCTGACCATAGAGTGGTAAATTCCAATCCGGGGTATGCCTAACAGCAGCAGTATCGTTACCAAAAGTTCTGTAATAATTCAGTACATTTTCGGCATGTTCGCTTTGATAATGTTCATCGCCATTCATGCCGGATTGAGTACTTAAGAAAATGATGGATGCTAATAATACGACAAAAAAAGCGACAATACCAACAGTTGATTTGTTTTTTAAAAAATCAATGGATGTTTTCATGTTTAACATAGATTAAAGTAGAATCAAAAATTAATTTCGTTTTTAATAATGTATTCAGGTCTATCTTTTGCTTCATCAAATAAATTACCCATATATTGCCCTAATACGCCTATTGTCAGCAATTGTACTCCACCAAAGAAAATGATTAAAATTATGATAGTGGTCCATCCTGTAACAAGTACGGATGGATTTAACAACTTTGTCACTAATGCAATAATGGCATAAATAAGACCAATCAAAACAGAAAAGAAACCGGAGAAAGTCGCTATTTGCAAAGGTTTTTTCGAGAAATAAAAAACTCCTATCATGGCAAATTTCAACATTTTTCTTAAGGGATATTTTGTTTCCCCTGCAAAGCGTTCTTCGCGTTCGTAATAACAGGGAACTTGTTTATATCCCATCCAGCTTATCAATCCGCGGATATATTTATTTTTTTCTTCCATACGATTAAACGTATCAATAATACTTCTGTCAATCAAACGAAAATCTCCTGTATCGACGGGAAATTTAACATCGGATAAACTATTTAAGAAGCGATAAAAATATTTTGCTGTTACTAATTTAAACCAACTTTCACCTTTACGTTTTTTACGTACCCCATAAACAACATTAGCTTTTTGTGTTTCCATAATTTTCAACATCTCCAAAATAACTTCAGGTGGATCTTGTAAATCGGAATCAATTATAACAGCAGCATCACCGGTACAATAATTAATGCCTGCTGTAACGGCACATTGATGCCCAAAATTACGTGAAAAATTTAATATTTTTACGTTTTTATCTTCTGTTGAAAGTTGCAGTAAAATGTCATAGGTTTTATCTTTACTCCCATCATTTATAAAGATAAGTTCATATTCTTGTTTAATTTCATCTAAAACATGTTTTAATCGATTATATGTTTCTTTTATGACTAATTCTTCATTGAAACAGGGAATAATAACTGAAAGTTTCATAATAAATATAAGTTTTAAAATATTTTATACACTAATGCACGTGCGAATGTCATTACATTTACCATAATTTTTCCTCTAAACAATGTAAAAGTTGATATGCCATATTTTTTATCATTGTGTAAAAGATTAAAATAGTTTTTTAGAATGGCTGCTTGTTGCCAACCCGCATTGGAAGTTACCGAACCGGAAACTATTCTAAAACTGAACATAGGTTCATTGATAACATATAAATCTCCAAATAATAACATTTTACACCATAAATCAAAATCATTACAATAGGTGTAATATTTATCTTCAATAACACCGCTTGTTTGATTAAGAATAGATGTTTTCATCAGAGGCAATCCGGGTTCTCCAAAAATATTCGTTCCATGCAAAACACTTTTTCTAATGGCTTTTTTACCACTTATGAATCCTTTACCGGGAAATCTTTTGACAAATAATTTTTTACCTTTTTCATTAATTACAAATTTATGTGCAGTTACCAATGCGATATTTTTATCTGCATGTTGTTCAAAAGCTGCTACTTGCTTTTCAATACATGTTGGAATGATGATGTCATCGGCACATAAAAGTTTAGTATATTTCCCTTTTGCATACGAGAGGACTCTGTTGTAATTTCCGCTACAACCCAGATTTTTTTCATTTTCATGTACTTGAATTCTTTTGTCTTCAAATTTTTTTATTACGTCAAGGGTATTGTCTGTAGACCTGTCATTACAAATTATAATTTCAAAATTTTGATAGGTTTGGTTTAAAACTGATTGAATTGTTTCGGCAATAAAATCAGCAGCATTATAACACGGAATGCAAATAGATACTAAAGGTTGATTCATGATTAAATTATTTTTTTCTACATACAAATAACATTATATCAATTTTAATATATTGGTATATGCTATAAAATAAAGCTTTATGTCCAAAAAGTCGTCCACACCAACGATAATTATAAAAAAATGCTAAAAACTTTACAATCCAGAACATCATTTTTCTTAAAAAGGGACCTCTATAGAAAGTAATATTTTCAATTTTAAGGTTGTTTTCTTCGCGTATCATACGAACATTACGTTCGGTAGTCGGATAACGATGTGTGTAATCTTGATTCCAAAACTCCATTCCCATTGATCGAGCATCCGGCATAATTAATGCAATGATACCGTTTGGTTTAACAACAGTTTTCAATGCATGTACAAATTCAAACAATTCGATGCCGTCTTTCATATGTTCAGCCACAAAAGCAGCATAGGCTATGTTATAGTAATTGGTTTTAACTTGATTTGGCAAAGGGGGTATTTCACCTAAAAGGGTGTGATATTTTTCACCAAACATTTCAACCATTTTTTGATTTCTATCTAAGCCGGTATATGTATAATGTAATTTCGTTATTTCGTCGGCAAAGGTTCCGATACCTATACCTACTTCAAAAACTGTTTTATTATTCGATTTTTCTACGACAAATTTATCAATAAATTGAGCGATTTTTTTATTGCGATATATTTCCAGTTTTTGAACTATTTTTGGATGAGAGGACATATTTTCAATAAAAGAATCATAAAGTGCCATACCTTTATTTTTTAATTAAATTATCAACTTTTCTTTTCTTGAAAAATAAATATTGTGTAAATTTTATACCTCCTCTTATATACTGTGAAAGAAGACCCCAGTCGGAAATAGCATTAAAAAAAAACTGTAAAATTTTGGAAGGTCTATAATAGAACTTACGTAAAACCATATTGACAGCATCTTTTGATTGAAATTGCATAACAGTATCATATTATTTCTTTTCAGCATAAACCAAAAATAGCCCGCTGAAATTTTTTATTAATGGTATTCTATGAATTAATCTTTCTGTTTTTGTTAAAAGATTGGATAGGATAGGGGGACCTGAAGGTAGATATGTGGGTAAGTTTTCTATGTGTATGTTGTTCCAACCGCCTTTTTCTAGCCAATCTGTTAAGTTCCTTTTATTGTTAAGATACAGTCTTTTTTCCTCAGGTCTGTTTATATGTCTCAAATACATTGCAGGATTTTGAGGATTACATTCTAGAAAAAGTAATATTCCATTGGGTTTTAGCATTTTTTGCCATGATATAAAAGCATTGATGGGATCCTCAATATGGTGAATAACGTCAACTCCTGAAATGATGTCAAATTTTTTGTCAAAATTTTTTGGAGAGGAAACATCAAAAATGTCTACCTGCACATTGTCGTATTTACCCAGTCTCTTACGTGAGATGTTAATCATATTCTCATAAGCGTCCGTTGCATAAATCTTCAATTCAGGTAATAATTCGGCTAATTTTTCAGTGAACAATCCCGTCCCACAACCTACTTCCAATAAATTTGTATGTGTTAAATTCTTACTTTCAATAACGGATTTTGCAAATTCTGCTTTTAATTTGTAGGTTCGGCATCTTTTAGCATATATTTTTTCGTATTTATCAGTATTTTCTTGATAAAAGGCACTTTGATTTTTTGAATGATTATCTTTGTTGTTTTTCAAGGTTTTATTAATCTTATTTTGCTTGGTAAGCAAGTATGAGGTAAATTTTACGCCTCCTCTTATATATTGTGAAAGAAGACTCCAGTCGGAAATAGCATTGAAAAAAAGTTGTAAAATTTTGGAAGGTCTGTAATAAAACTTGCGTAAAACCGTATTGACAGCATCATTCAAATCGGCTTGCGATAAATGGGGATACTGTAATACAGGTATTTGTTCTCCATCAGCTGCATACTGTTCCCATGAATCGGCGGCTAAATAGTTATTCTCAACAGCCCAATTGTAAAGTACGGTTCCAACTTGTGGCATGGCACTGGACGCTTGAATTGTATCCGTATTTAATTTCATAACAAAATCAATGGTTTGTTGAATGGTTTCTTTCGTTTCGCCGGGTAAACCAAACACCCAACATGAATGCAATGTAAGTCCTGCTTTTTTTGCTTTTTTGCAAAAATCTTCAATTTGTTCGATGGTTAAATTTTTATTGACATTGTTTAATATCTCTTGATTGCCTGATTCTGGTCCTACTAACAACATACGGCATCCTGCTTTTTTCATCAAACAAAGCAATTCATAATCATTTAAATCACAACGACAATTACAACTCCATGTCATTTTTACATTTCCTGCAATGATTAATTCACAGAGTTCTTTTAATCGTTTTCTATTAGCGGTCAGGGTGTCATCCTCAAAAAATATCTCTTTTACTTTTAAATTTTTATAATGAAATACCATTTCATCATAGACATTTTTTGCACTACGCAAACGATATCGTTGTCCCATCATTGTTTGAGGCCATAAACAAAAAGTGCATTTGTTAGGGCAACCTCGACCTGCAATCATGTCAATATAGGGATAATAATAAGTGTGATTGTGGTATTGCTTAACATCTAAATGATGCCATGCCATAAAAGGTAGTTGGTCTAAATCTTCAATTAAAGGACGGTTTTCGGTACGAATGAATTGATTATTTTCTAAAAAAGCAATCCCTTTCACCGTTTGTAATGGTTCTTTTTTTTCAAGTGATTTTACAATATCTAAAACGGTATAATCGTGTTCTCCTATAGCAACAATATCTAAATTGCCCTTGCTATCTCTTAGAGATTGTTCCGGAAAGACAGTAACATGAGGACCTGTGAAAATTACTGTTTTTACTCCTAATTCTTTACATCGTTTGGCTATTTCAAAATCGTTGAAATAAGATGGAGTGGTTAATTCCATGACCAATATGTCGGGCTTGTCTCTCTCTATATCCTCATATAATCCTTTGTGGCCTTGTTTGTTTGCAATGTAATCAACAAAAAAAACATCATATCCTGCTTCTTCTAATACTGCCGTGTCGTAGGCTAACCAATCGGGATATCGCAATGCTTCGGTTCTGTTTACTACAGGCCAACGTTGAGTTCTACAAAAAGCGTCTTTCCAAGGAGCATTTATTAAATAAATTTTCATAAATGTCTTTCAATTTTTTCTAATGTTATATCAAAAAAGAAAATAGTAAAATATTCTTTGCAAAATTACATAAATTCTTTTTATTAACAGTATATCTTTTAAATTTCATATTCAATTACGGAAAAGCTTTAACAATGAACAGTTTACATAAATGTTTTTTACAATTAGTTATCGATGCTTCGTGTCCTTAGCATTAATACGGAATGGTATTAATTTTCAACTATAAAGAAAATTTTCCAAACTAATGTATGTATCAGCTATACTTAATATGCAGATATTGCTGTTAAATATTCTAAATTGGAGAGATTGATAACAGTATCCTTGAATTTCTTTCCAATGAATTACAAAACTAAAACACTTCCTTTAAAAGTGTACAACTTACCGAATTTTTCAAATGTTACCACATAACAAAATAATGTGTTAGGTGATATCTTCCCATTCAAAGCAGTACCATACCATTTGAAATCAATGTCATTAGAAACAAAAATCAGATTTCCCCAACGATCGTAAATTTTAATTTTAAAATTTGTTATTTCATACCCTTCCGGCAATAATAAGCTTAAATAATCATTTACATTATTGTGATCACTGGGGGTAATAGCATTTGGAAAAAATAAACGAATAAGACAGGAGTCTATAACTATAAAATCAGAAGCATAACATCCTAATTTCATCACATTTACAGTGTACAATCCGGGTTTTTCAATCCGAATCTTTTGTGTAGTATCGCCTGTGCTCCATCGAAAATGTGATGCTTGGGTGTTTGCGGATAAAATGGTATTCAAATTATCACAAAAATCGGTTAATGAAACTATTCTGACTATTAAATTATTTACATCTATCACATTCACACTATCTTTAGAAGTACAATTGAAATGATTTCTTGCATTTACTATATATTTGCCTGCTTTGTAAACATGAATATTTTTTGATGTGTCACCAGTATTCCATTGAAAAGTATAATTTTCATCACAAGGCGACAGCAAGATGGGATATAAACTATCATTACATATGCCAATTTCTCCTCCTAACTCTAATGTTGGAATAGGATGGACAATTAGCTCTAGCTGAGCTTCTCCTTTTCTGCCATGTTCATCTATGACAAGTACTGTATACACTGTAGTTTTCATTGCCTTTGAAACAACAATTGAATCATCATCTGTATTCAAAGAATCGTTAGGAGTCCATAAAAAACTTAATTTTCCTTGACTGTTGCTGACCGTATCTACAAACAAAATACTGCTTTCATATTGGCAAATCACTGGAGGACTTGCTTTTGCGCTTACAAATAAGGAGTCCATAATAATGTGTAAATGTAATATAACTAAAGTATCACATTTATTTATGTGAGTGTTCCATTTTTGTTTTGTTATGTTCTTATAATTTGTGCTATCCGAAGGAATATAGAAACCGTAATTATTATATATTTCTCCTTCATTGATGGTGTCGAAATATTGGATTGTATCATTGCGATTAAAAAGTAATGTGGATAAAATATAAATATTATTAATAGTATCACACTCTTCTTGTTGGTTTCCTGTTTGAGCAACACCTATACCTTCATCATTGATAGCAAAAACCAGATAAGATATTTCATCTAAGTTAATTGCCTTCATGTCGATTTTTATGGAGTCAATGTTTTTGCGTAGCAAATCCGTATACAGTGTGTCTACATATAGAATATCACCTTTATAGTAATCTCTATAAACGGTGATCTCATAGGGCTTTTTTAAAGCGATATCTCCTTTATTTTCGAAAAAAATTGTAAGTTCAATTGAATCACAATTATTTTTTATCTTACATATATCATTCAATATAGCAACGTCTGTAATAGAAACATACAAATCTCCATTCGTATTTACCAAAGGCATTTGTTGAAGAAAACCATTAAATACTTTCTTCCCATTTGGAAAAATGGTTGCGATATCAAATAGATATTGAGGAACTGTTAAATCCTCATTAATATTGACAGCATTATAACTCCATTGATTCCATACTTTTCGGGCTGAGCTCCATTTTTGATTCTGGGTACTGGCAAAAACGCTTAGATTTCCATTTGAGTTATACCCATTCCAGGGTTGATTTGCGTGGGTGATAATAATTTCAGCCATTCCATCAGCATTAACATCTGCTACTACAGGATATTCGGTTATAGTGCCCGAGTAGGAAGTAATCGGATTGCATAGATTATTCAATGTAACACCATCGGCGATAAATAATTGTGTGGTATTTCTAAATACTATTTCAATTTTATTATCTTGATTAAAATCGAATAATGTAAATCCTGCCGTTTCATTAAAGGGTTGATAAGCATGCATGATTTTTATATTTCCCACATAATTTGTATCATAAGTAAGAGCGTACATTTTATTAGTACTTGTAAATACGATCTCAGGATATGAATTTCCATCTAAATCACCGGCAAACGGAATACTTTGTCCTCCCCAATTTTGTTCTACAATTACATTGTAGGCAATTATTTCAGAAGTTTGACCGTCCCAAATATAATTATAAAATGTATTATTGGTAAAATCTTTACTTCTTCCAAGCACACAAATATCTACATCTCCATCATTATCAAAATCAAGCACAATAGTTTGCCCATCGTAAAACAAAATATTTGTGTTTGTTTGAGCTTGTCGTAACAGATTCCATGTGTTGCCTTGTGTATCGTTTACGTTGTTTATCGCCAATTTATAAATGCTATTACCGGCACATATTTCCAATGTGCCGTCCTGGTCTATATCGAATAATGCATACATATAATATTCTCTGCCAGCCCTTGATGGTTGATAACAGTGATAGTTATGAGGTGAACCAAAACCTTGCCCATCTGCCTCCATAATACCTTGCAGTAAAAGCTTTCCATTTGATGCATTGTAAATGTAAGGTCCACTTACTAACTCTACTAAGCCATCATTATTAATGTCTGTTGTTGAAAGCAGATACTTTTTGTCGATCATATTATTGCTTTTCCAACGAATGCCACCGTTATAATTATAACAATATATATACATGTCATATCCGGTAATAAAGATTTCCGCATATCCATCTCTATCAACATCTGCAATGCTTATAGCCTGTCCATGCGTTTCATATTTTACAGTCTGCAAGGTATATTTTAAGCTTCCTGTTTGCCCGTCTAAAATATAAAAGTCATTAGAAAAATAAGGAGATTCGCTCGTGTTTTTACAAGCGATGATTTCGGGAATTCCATCCCCATCTAAATCTGCAACCATAGGAGTTGACATGCTATTGACCCCAGGGTATGAAAATAACGGCGTGATTTCAAAATTATTTCCTAGTGGTTTCACAGTACATTCTACGTCATAAACATTATCAGGTAGCGGAGTTATTACAACATATATCCATCCTTTGTAGGTAATTTGATTGCAAATAACACTATACTGAATGCTATCTTTGCCTACATAATATGATATATAATTTAAGGTATTGTTTATTTGTTGTATATTTCCAAGAATCGGATTCGAGATAATGTTAATGGTTTCCACATTACAATTCGAAAAAGTATCGTTCTTCAAAGGTTCTATGACTATTGTATCACTAACAAATGTAGAATAATAATCTGTTACGCATTGTGCAAAAATTTTACTGTTAAAAAAGAACAGGATATCTACTATCATAAATATGTTACATAACATCCCTTTAAACGATTTCATTTTTTCTATATTAAATTACCTATAACCTTATTTTTTTTGCAAATGTAGATAAATTTTTTATTAACTAGCATTTTATTTAAAAATTAGGTTAAATCTTTTTTTGAGGTGCTATTAAAAATATTGAGCGATTCTATATAGGGCAAAATCCTTATCTCTTATCCCGTAGTTGTTAGAAATAAAACGATTGATGTTACCGTTGATCCGTTCAGCTTTAGCATTCGTATGGGCACAAATAAAATAATTGATTATTTCATTTTCATGTTTTCGGATAAGTTTAACGACTGGTATAAATTCTTGTATATTTGAGTTTTTCACATTTAAATACCATTTATCTAATTCATTGATATTTTCAATTTTCTGATTTAACATGTTTTTTATACTATACCATTGTTTAAAGGATTGTGCTAAATTATATGCAATTTTTAGTTCATGGTGATTTTCAAAAACTTGATTTATAATTTCTTGATTTGATTGTGTCCATTTATCGATTGATTGGGTAAGTTTATGGCGGCAATGTTTAAGTAAATCTAATTTAGCAAGTATTATTTTGTCTTCTTCATTTTTTGTTTTACTCTTACTTAATTGTGATAATAATTCTTTCTTTATTCTTGACTGTACATTCATCACAGCATCATATACATATTGCATCACATGGAATTTATCGATAACAATCTTTGCTTCTGTAAATTGATTATTGCATACTTTCAGATATCCTGCCGACATATCACAACTGATACTCCTAACTTTTTGTAAATTACTTCCAAAAAGAGAAATTGCTTCCGATATCTCTTCACTTTTACAACTCTCTATCATCATGGCTATTTTATTTGTATCATTATTGCTTAAAATTGTAAACACTTCGTGTCCAATTACCTTGTCGTCAATACTCATATTTTCCCCTATTTGATCAGGTTTGAACACGTACAAAGGCTTCCCTTTTGTTATTTCTTCTGTATCTTTGTCTATTATTTCAAGTTGCTTTGGATGCCACTTTTTATTCTCAATATCTTCTTTATAATTACTTAAATAATTGCGATACCAGTAATAAAGTGTCTTAGGTTTGATATTAAATAGTCTAGCTACAGTTGATATTTTAACAGGATATTGTTCAATCTTCACTCTTTAAAAAAAGCCCCAGTTCGGGGACCATTTTTACTCCTTTTAGACTTAAGTCATATGTATTGCTGTAATGCTCATCCTTGCCTGAGCGTTTATACCTTCGTCTGTATATTTTTAAATAAATAGGTTTACATACAAAACTGTGACTTAATATCTCTATCGGATTACAGTAACCATCGAACACTACATCTGTATGGTTCTCCATTTCTTTGGGTATTTTCCCTTCTTTTTCATATAAATCAATTACCCAATTTGTCTTTGTCTCTTTTGCTCCATATATGTCAAAATGTTCTAAAATATACTCCGGTACTAACATCCGAGATATTGTCTCTAATAAAGCGTCTACACTCGGACGCTCTTTGCGTTTTTGTCCCATTTTTATCTTTTTTTTTTGATGTAAAAGTAGTATAAAAAATAATAGCACCTCAAAAAAAGATTTAACCAAAAATTATTATTTATCGATAAAAGATACAAGTCTTAATTTTTCCATGTATTGGTAAAATAAATCTTAGCTTTTAGAGTTTAAATTATAATTTCTTATTCCATTCTAACATGCTTGTATGAGAACTTTTAAACCATCTGTTGCATAGGGGAGGGAATATACATATACAAGCAGATTATGCATTTTAAAACAATAAATTTTTACAATGGTATATTTGTTATAAATAAAAAAATGTACCTTTGCATTTTAATACGCAATGATAAGGTGTAAATAACATAAAGAACCAGGTATGCAGTTAAAATATTTCATTAGCATAATACTCATTAGTACAAACATTTACCTTTTCGCACAAAGCGAAAATAAAACCGTAAACGACTCAAGTGCTTGCGTGGAAGTAGACCCAATTTTAGAACAATTGAATGCCGTCAACGAAACTTGGTATGCCAAAAAAGTTCTTTACCACGAAACCTCTCAAGCTGCCTTTGCATGCAAGGATATTCCTACTAATGATGTTGATTCTATAATGTATTTTCGATTAAAAGCAATAACCGACGAAACCTTGTTTCCCTTGGTTTACAACAATCATATTCGAAATTACATAGATTTATATACACGTAGATACAAGAGTTTGTCATTATTATTGGGTTTTTCTAAATATTATTTTCCCATGTTTGAGGAAGCCTTAGACCGATACAACTGTCCACTCGAATTAAAATACCTGGCAGTCATAGAATCGGCTTTAAATCCTACGGCTGTATCCAGGGCTGGGGCTACCGGTTTGTGGCAGTTTATGTATAATACAGGCAAGATGTACGATTTGCAAGTCAGCACTTGGGTTGACGACAGGCGCGATCCTTTAAAAGCGACTGAGGCAGCCGCAAAGCATTTACGCGATTTGAGCGAGATGTTTTGGGGTGATTGGGTACTCGCTATAGCCGCTTATAATTGTGGACCGGGCAATGTGACTAAAGCCATACAACGCTCCGGTGGCAAAACGGATTTTTGGGAGATTTATAATTACCTGCCCAGCGAAACTCGTGGATATGTGCCTGCTTTTTACGGGGCTATGTATGCTATGAAATACTACGATAAATACGGCATTACGCCGGCAGATGTAAAATTCGATCTTACAGATACCATACATATAACAAATAAACTTCATTTCCAACAAATTGCCGCTGTAATAAACATACCCGTCGAAACCTTGATTATGTATAATCCTCAATATAAAAGAAATGTAATTCCGGCAGCGAATCAAACTTTGGTGCTGTCTTTACCCGTTGAATACATAAGCTCTTTTATCGCTCATAAAGATAGTATTTACAATTACAACACCCACGTTTATTTCCCATCAGGCACTATTTCTGAAGCCGCCTTTGCTTCGGCTGACGAGGCTACTTCATCCGGTAAATACAAGTATCATACCGTAAAAAGAGGGGAATCCCTATCCATCATTGCACGTCGCTACGGAATTTCCCTAAGTGAACTGAGTCGGATGAACAATAGAAAATCGACAATGATACATCCCGGCGATAAATTGATCGTAGGGTATATCAAAGTATCTGTCGAAAAGAAAACGACACCCAGCGATGCTAAGCCCACACTCGATACAGCATCCTTAGCCATACAAAATACCGACTCATTACAACAGCAACCTAAGGATACATTGAGCGTTCCTACCTTAAACAAGGAATCAAACATATTGGAAGACAATACAAGCTATATCGTTTATAAAGTGGGAGAAGGCGATACCCTATGGAGTATTTCCAAACGATTTCAATCCGCTTCGGTGGAGGAAATTCGCAAAATAAATAATATGGAATCCAATGAACGTTTGACGGTGGGTAAGACCTTGCGTATTCCTAAATAATGATGATAGCAACACTTCAGCGCATTGATCTTGATACAGGAGGCATCTTACTTGTCCATAAGCCTTTACGTTGGACTTCTTTCGATGTTATAAACAAAATCAAGCGCGAACTCAAAAAACTACATCCGAATAAGAAATGTAAAATAGGTCATGCCGGGACTTTAGATCCCCTAGCCGATGGCCTGTTAATTATATGTATAGGCAAATACACGAAGAGAATTCAAGAATTCCAACATTTAAACAAACGTTATACCGCTACTTTAGTGGTAGGGGCAAGTACGAAAAGCCATGATTTGGAACACGAACCGGAGAATTTTCGTCCCTATGATGCCCTAACACTCAAAAAAGTAGAAGAAATCTTTCAGTCCTATATAGGACAGATCAAACAAACCCCTCCTCATTTTTCAGCCGTAAAGATTAAAGGGAAAGCTTCTTTTGAATATGCACGCAAGGGGCAGGAGGTTGAACTTACACAGAAAGATATTGTGATACATTCCATACGTATCCTGCGTTTTGATTTACCCGAAATTGAGATTGAAATATCCTGTAGTAAAGGTACATATATACGTTCTTTGGTACGTGATGTGGGTGAAGACCTTGGTTGTGGAGCCTATCTCTCCGCATTGCGACGTACGGCCATAGGGGATTTTACACTCGAAAACGCACTTACTATGAACGATTGGCTCGATAAATCTAACGTAAAGCCTCTTGGACGAAAAAAGAAACGTTTTGAATTATAAAATGGATACATATGCATACATCCCTTCAATCAGCATGGAATCATGCAGCTTATAACAAAGAGTTTACAACTCCTTTACAGCTTGATTTATTAGAAAAGTATATACCTAAAAGCGCTCGTATACTCGACGTCGGATGTGGCTATGGTCGTAGCTTGCATGAATTATATTGTAACGGATATCTACATCTTCAGGGGATTGACTTTTCTGAAAAAATGATTGAACGATCAAAAAAACAATATCCATATCTATCCGTCGACCTGCAAACATCGCCCGATGTCAGTTTTGAAGACTACAGCTTCGATGCCGTAATCTTGTTTGCCGTACTTACTTGCATTATTGAAAATGAAGCACAAATACATCTGTTAAAAGAAATAAAACGTGTGTTAAAACCCGATGGAATCATCTATGTCAATGATTTTCTTTTAAATACTGACCAGAGAAACCTAGATCGTTACCGTAGTTTTAAAGAGAAATATCCTACTTACGGTGTATTTGAACTTCCCGACGGTTTGGTATTGCGTCATCATTCTTTGGAATGGGTTCACACTTGCTTGGCTTCGTTTCAAGCTTTGCATTTCGAAATACTATCGTTTCCAACCATGAATGGAAACAAGTCGAATGGCTATTGTTTCATAGGGAAAAATTTGTCGGGTATCGCATAAAAAAATACATTTTCAAGCCGAATATATGCCAAAACAAGCGAAATACCTATCCTTTTTATTTGCTATTCTTTCCTTTTTTCAAACAAATAATGAATATAATTTACAGTAAGTCTATTCATTAAAAATAAAATAAAAAGAACTTGCATTTTCATTAAAATAGCTTTACTTTTGCATCAATATTTCCTGTAGGATGTATTTCACATCGCGGAGTAGAGCAGTGGTAGCTCGTCGGGCTCATAACCCGGAGGTCGCAGGTTCGAATCCTGTCTCCGCAACCACAAAAGAACCATGTCAATCTGAGAGATGGTTCTTTTTTATATGTAGAAATATCATAATAAATTATAGTATCTATCGTTAAACTATGTATTAAAAATAATTTACGATTGAAAAAAATTGCCCTTATACTATTTTTAACGATATTATTCACAGGTCCTTTAGCTTTTTTACAAGCACAACATAGGCCACAGAAAGCACCTAATTTAGCTCATTACGATAAAAAGAAATTTCATTTCGGATTTATGTTAGGTTATAATCATGCTGATTTCGCTATTAAACCCAAAACCAATTTAAATGATTTCGATTCACTGATGATAATAGAAACGCATCCTATGAGTGGATTTAACATCGGCATAGTATCCGATTTGCATATGGGTGAACATTTTAATTTGCGTTTTATTCCCGAGATTTCATTGCTTGATCGTAACGTAGTATACAATATGACTTACAAAAACAATAGCCTTTATAAAGTCCAAAAAAAAATAGAATCGGTTAGTTTGGATTTTCCCGTTTTATTAAAATTTAAATCTATTCGTATACAAAATATGCGTTTTTATGTTATTGGAGGCCTACAATACAGCATAGATTTGGCTTCGCAAGCAAAAAAACAAACACAAAATAAAGATATTGTTAAATTAAAACTATTACGTACCGATTTGCAATCACAGGTAGGTGCGGGCATCGACATGTATATGAATATGTTTAAATTTTCTATTGAATTTAAAATGTCATACGGCATGTTGAATCTCTTAAAAAATGATGACAATGTATATACAAACAGCATAGATCATTTAAAAGCTAAGATTTTTCACCTATCGTTTTTATTTGAATAAAGATAAAAAGTATGAATACAAGATGTAAATTAAGTGTTAATATCAATAAAATAGCCACTTTACGTAATGCACGCGGAGGTAATTTACCCGATGTATTGAAAGTAGCCACAGATTGTGAACGTTTCGGAGCTCAAGGCATAACCGTGCATCCTCGTCCTGATGAACGTCACATCCGTTATCATGATGTTCGAGATCTAAGACCTCTTATTACAACCGAGTTTAATATCGAAGGCTATCCTTCCGATGCCTTTATTGCCTTGGTCTTGGAAGTACAACCGCATCAGGTTACTTTAGTTCCCGATCCTCCCGATGTGCTGACATCCAATGCCGGATGGGATACGGTGAGACATGCCGACTTCTTAAAGAAGGTAATTCATGTGTTTCATAGCAAGGGCATACGAACATCAATATTTGTAGAAGCCAATCCCCTTATGATACGACATGCCGTAGCATGTGGCACGAATCGCGTTGAACTCTACACCGAATCTTATGCACGTAATTATACCTCCCATCGCGAAACTGCCATTCAGGATTTCATACTAGCGGCAAATGCAGCCCATGAAGTGGGATTAGAAGTGAATGCCGGTCATGACCTCAATCTCGAAAATCTGGCTTATTTCTATCAACACATTCCCTTTTTAAAAGAAGTGTCCATCGGTCATGCCCTGATTTCAGATGCTCTTTACTACGGCTTACAAAATACCATACAAATGTATTTAAACCAGTTAAAGCTGCCGTCTTAAAATTTTATTGCCTGCATTCTGATATGAACCATTTTTTGTTTATTTTTGCAAGTCCTTTCTATAAGGAATAAACATCAAGTCATAAAAGAATGAAAACATTACTGACCAGAACACTTACAGGGCTACTTTTTGTGGCTGTTGTAGTTTTTGCCATACTAAGTAAGCCGCTTGTTTTGCTAAATGTATTTCTGGTTTTTGCTTGCATTGCCTTGTATGAGTACCGTAGTTTATGGAACGTAAAACAAATTTACCTATCTCCTTTATTTTTTGTCATTGCCTTGTTATTATATCTTTTTACAGGATACATTGCCTTGTGGAAGATAGTGGTATATAGAAATATTTTTCCATATTTGCTGCTTGGACTCTTATTGCTTCTTCCCATCGTCGAATTATTTCACAAAAAAGAAAGCGCTCCCTTAGGAGTTATAGCGGCTCAGTTGGGAGCTATGATATTTATTGTATTACCTTTGGCTTTGATCAATCATTTTTTATTGATTGATCAAGGGAAATGGATATTACTTGCCATGTTTATTATGATTTGGTCCTATGATACTTTTGCCTATTGTATTGGAAGTTTAATAGGAAAACATCCATTATTTCAGCGCATTTCTCCCAAAAAATCATGGGAAGGGAGTATTGGCTCGGCCATACTTACGTTGGTTTTTGCCTATTTTTTTAGTTATTTTTTCCCCTCCGTTGCCATTACCTCTTGGCAATGGGTAGCCATGGGAGGCATCGTGGTGTTGATGGGAACATTAGGCGATTTGAGTGAATCGATGTTTAAACGTTGGATAGGGGTGAAAGATTCCGGCTCAATATTGCCCGGACATGGAGGAATATTAGACCGTTTTGACTCACTTATTTTTGTTGCACCTTTTGTTTTAATCTATTTACATATTATTTATACGTATTAAAATCTGAAAAAATGAGAATACACAGAGAAGGTTATCGCATTATCGTGAGTGTGTTTGCCCTATTGGTAGTTGCCTCGGCAATTGTTACGGCCAATGTCGATTCAAAAATTCCTCAGTTTATTATGTATACGGTTTGCATCTTTTTCTTTTATTTTATTGTGCGTTTTTTTCGTGTTCCCAGACGATCGTTTACCAAAGATGAAAATGCCATTTTTAGTCCAGCTGATGGCAAAGTGGTGGTGATTGAAGAAATCGACGAAGATAAATATTTTCATGAAAAACGTATAAAAATATCGATTTTTATGTCGGCTTTCAATGTACATGTAAATTCCTATCCGATATCGGGCGAAATCAAACAAGTAGATTATTTTCCGGGTAAACATATGATAGCTTGGTACCCGAAGTCCTCTGATTTAAATGAACATGCCAGTGTTATTATAGAACATGCCAATAAAAAAACCATATTGGTAAAACAGATTGCCGGTATGATTGCACGGCGCATCGTGTGTTATTCCAAGGTAGGACAACACATCCATCAAGGCGATGAAATAGGAATCATCAAAATGGGTTCACGCGTCGATATCCTCCTTCCACTTGATGTCAAAGTGGATGTGGAATTGGGAGAATCGGTACGTTCTAAAAAAACCATATTGGCCTATTTCACCTAACCCTCTCGACTCCTTGATATGGAAACTATCTTATTTTTAGATATAGAAACGGTGCCGGCATATGCCACTTATGCTGAACTGCCCGAATGCATGAGAAAATGCTGGGATAAAAAAGCCAATGTTTTAAAAAAGAACGATGAAGATACTCCCGAGTCCTTATATCAACGTGCCGGAATCTATGCCGAATACGGTAAAATCGTGTGCATTTCCGTTGCCTATATCCGTAAAGATAAACTGCGTATTAAATCTTTTTATGGGGAGAATGAAAAGGATGTACTAAACGATTTTGCCGATTTGCTGAATCGCTATTTCAATGCGTCCCAACATTATCTTTGTGCACACAACGGTAAGGAATTTGACTTCCCTTATCTCTGTCGTCGCATGTTGATTCATAAAATACCCCTTCCCTTCCTTTTGAATGTTTCGGGTAAAAAACCCTGGGAAACTGCTTTTTTAGATACCATGGATATGTGGCGCTTCGGTGATTATAAAAATTATACCTCGCTCGAAGTATTGGCTTTGCTTTTTAATATAGATACACCCAAAGACGATTTAGACGGTAGTATGGTAGCCCAAACCTATTGGGAACATCATGACCTGGAACGTATTAAAACTTACTGCGAAAAAGACGTCCTCACCATCGTTCAATTGTATTTGTCCTATCAAGCAAAAGATTTATTAAAAAAAGAAGACATTATTTATAAGTAATTGAGAAAAAACTGTCGGCTATCAGTTCTCAGTTTTCAGTTTTCACCAGTGCGTTTACATACTACTTTTATTTAATCGTAGCGAATGCAGAGATGTTAGCTAAAGAACGCAAAGATTCAAATTCACAAGCATCGAAATTCTTAATTTGTAATTATGTATAATCAAATGGTAAAATTTGCAAGACGTTATATGTTATGTGTTGAAAAAAAAAAGAACTACCCTTGCGGATAGTTCTCCAAATAAAGTCATGAAATATTTTTTATTTAACCTCTTCGAAATCGACGTCGGTTACGGGTTCATCTTTTTTCGGTTCTTCGCTTTGGGGTTCCGGACCGCTTTGCTGTGATTGCGATTGTTGATTTTGTGCGTTATACATTTCTTGAGAAATGCTTTGCCACAATTGATTCATTTCATTCATGGCGGCATCAATACCCGCGAAATCTTTGTTTTTATGTGCTTCTTTCAAACTTCCCAATACGTTCTCGATACCGGCTTTTTTGTCAGCGGGAATTTTGTCACCGTATTCTTTCAATTGTTTTTCGGTATTAAAAATCATAGCATCGGCTGTATTGAGTTTATCTATTTCTTCTTTCAATTTTTTATCGGCTTCGGCATTGGCGGCAGCTTCGTTTTTCATTTTTTCGATTTCGCTGTCGGTTAGTCCAGAAGAAGCTTCGATACGAATTTTTTGTTCTTTACCCGTAGCTTTGTCTTTAGCGGTAACGTTCAGAATGCCGTTGGAGTCGATGTCGAATGTAACTTCAATTTGAGGCACTCCACGAGGAGCAGGCATAATGCCGTCGAGGTGGAAACGTCCGATACTTTTATTTCCGCTGGCCATGGGACGTTCTCCTTGTAAGACATGAATTTCGACCGATGTTTGATTGTCTGCCGCCGTTGAGAACACCTCTGATTTTTTTGTCGGGATGGTGGTGTTGGCTTCGATCAAGCGGGTCATTACGCCACCCAAGGTTTCAATTCCCAATGACAAGGGGGTAACATCTAATAACAATACGTCTTTGACTTCACCGGTGAGGACACCGCCTTGAATAGCCGCTCCAACAGCCACTACTTCGTCGGGATTCACGCCTTTGGAAGGAGTTTTTCCGAAGAAATCTTCCACTATTTTTTGGATAGCGGGGATACGGGTCGAACCACCTACCAAAATTACTTCGTTGATATCCGATGCTTTAAGACCGGCATCGCTCAAGGCTTTTTTACAAGGCTCGATGGTAGCACGTATCAAATGATCGCATAATTGTTCAAATTTAGCACGGCTTAAGGATTTCACCAAGTGTTTGGGAACTCCGTCAACGGGCATGATGTAGGGTAAATTTATTTCGGTCGATGATGCGCTCGATAATTCAATTTTTGCTTTTTCGGCAGCTTCTTTCAAGCGTTGGTGTGCCATAGGGTCCTTGCGTAGGTCGATATTAAATTCCGATTGGAATTCTTGGGCCAACCAGTCGATGATGACATGATCGAAGTCGTCGCCACCGAGGTGGGTATCGCCATTGGTTGATTTGACTTCAAATACGCCATCGCCTAATTCCAAAATAGAAATGTCGAAGGTACCTCCTCCCAAATCAAATACAGCCACCTTCATATCCGACATTTTCTTGTCCAATCCGTAGGCCAAAGCGGCAGCAGTTGGTTCGTTGATGATACGTTTAACCGTTAATCCGGCAATTTCTCCGGCTTCTTTGGTAGCTTGACGTTGCGAATCGCTGAAATAGGCTGGCACGGTGATGACCGCTTCGCTCACTTCTTGTCCTAAATAATCTTCGGCTGTTTTCTTCATCTTTTGAAGTACCATAGCCGATATTTCTTGCGGTGTATACATGCGATCGTCAATCTTCACCCGAGGGGTATTGTTGTCGCCTTTTACAACGGTATAACTTACACGTTTTACTTCTTTATCTACACGATCAAAGGTTTCGCCCATAAATCGTTTAATGGAAGAAACCGTTTTTTTAGGATTGGTAACCGCCTGACGTTTGGCCGGATCGCCTATCTTGCGCTCTCCGTTATCCAAAAAACCAACAATGGAGGGAGTGGTCCTGTTGCCTTCGCTGTTAGGGATAACTACAGGTTCGTTTCCTTCCATTACTGCCACACATGAATTGGTGGTACCTAAGTCTATTCCTATTATTTTTCCCATTATTTTATCCTTTCAATTTTTTATTTATTCTATATATTTATTTAATTCTCTAAGCTTTTTGTCAATCATTATGCCAAAGAAAATCTATTTTCGTATTATGCGTACTATATGTCAGTATAACAGCTCGTTGTTTCAATTTCACCAAAACTGACAGATGAAAGCGGTTTCTGACAAAAAGTCATATGTCTCACTATTCATCCCTTGATGTAAACTATCCATTTTAGCAAAGATTCCCTTACATTTGCATCTATAGCAAAACATTCATTGTAAAAACTAGGAATAGTCCGACTTGCTAATTCGATAATTTTAGTACATTTGCATGTCGACTTTAAAGCAATTACAAGAAACAAAAAAAGCATTGAAAGTATACAGCCAACGTGTATTAATCAACTCAATAACAAATAGCTGTTGTGAAGAAAATTGATTTTTATTTATTTAAAAGCTATATAGGTCTTTTTTTTATGACCTTTTTTGTGGTTGTTTTTATTTTTTTAATGCAATTTTTCTGGAAATATGTGGATGATTTGGTAGGAAAGGGCTTAGAGTTGAAAATTTTGTTTCAATTGATGGGTTACATATCATTTACCTTTGTACCTATGGCATTGCCGTTGGCTATATTATTGTCTTCCTTGGTGCTTTTTGGCAATTTAGGCGAGCGTTATGAGCTTACAGCCATGAAATCGGCCGGTATTCCTTTATATCGTATAATGCGATCGCTCATTGTTTTTACCGTGTTAAGTTCCGCTTTAGGGTTTTTTGTTACCAATAACATTGTCCCGGTGGCTAACTTAAAAGCCAAAACCTTATTAATTGATATACGTTCTCAAAAACCGGCATTAAACATTGAAGAAGGTGTATTTTATGATGGTATTGATAATTATATTATTCGTATAGGTAAAAAAGACAAAGACAATCAACATATATACGATGTGTTAATATATGATCATACGCGCGTCAATAACTATACAACGGTTACCTATGCTAAATCAGGGATGATGTTTATGTCGCAAGACAAGCATTATTTAGTGTTTCATTTGAAAGATGGCATTATCTACGATGAAAACTTTCGATATAACGAAGAAAAAAGAAATAAAAGTCCGGAAGAAATATCCCTTTTGCGAGGTACATTCAAAGAACAACGTATGAGTTTTGATTTATCATCATTTGCCATGCAACGTACCGATGAAGAGATGTACAAAGATAGTTATGATATGTTAAATGTAGGTCAGTTAGATACAATGATTGATACGATGCAACATAAAATCATGCAAGGCAAAGCTGAAATAGGTCCCCGTTTATTGGCTTCGTTTAGAAATATTTTCACGCATTACAACGATAGCACAACTTCTTACGACTCAACCACAGTTTTAATCCATAAAGATTTCAATTTGCAGGATTCCTTAAGCATATATCAATATGCTTTACAAGTGGCACGTGAACATAAAAGTATGCTTGAATTCAACTATATGGATTTTAATTCCCAAGAATACTTATTGCGCAGGTATGAGATAGAATGGCATCGAAAATATGCACTGGCGTGTGCCTGTTTGCTTTTATTTTTTATTGGTGCACCCTTAGGGGCGATTATCCGTAAAGGAGGAATTGGAATACCCCTGACTACAAGTATCTTTATTTTTGTTTTTTATTGGGCTCTATCGACTATAGGTGAACGTATGTCGAGGATGGGGGTTATTGATCCCTCTTACGGCATGTGGATAGCTTCGGCGGTTCTGTTGCCTATAGGTATATTTTTGGTATATAAAGCCTCTAAAGAGTCTCAACTCTTAGACATCGAAATGTGGCAACGAAAATTACACAAATTGAAAAACCTAGAGTTTTTCTCTAAAAAGATAAAAAAATGAACGTTCTACAACTTTGCAACAAATCCCCTTATCCTCCTGTCGAAGGAGGTCCCATGGCCATGCATGCTATGAGCGACATGCTATGGCAAAAAGGCTGTTTATTGAAAATTTTAGCGGTCAATACTGACAAGTATTTTGTCCAACCCGAAACGATTCCATTGGAGTACAAACAAAAAACAGATATAGAATTTGTGTACATCGACACTAACTTAAAAAAAATCCAAGCCCTGAGCTGCCTCTTACGAAATAAATCGTATCATATAGAGCGTTTTATATCCGAAGCATTCAAAGAAAAACTCATCAGCGTATTGTCTGATAAGGAGTTTGATATTGTACAAATCGAGAGTTTGTATTTATGTCCTTATATTCCTGTCATTCGTCAATATTCAAAAGCTAAGATAGTGTTGAGAGCTCATAATGTAGAACATAAAATCTGGAAACGCATAGCCCAAAACACTATGGCAAGCCTGAAAAAGTTCTACATTCATATACTCACCAAACAACTCAAAAAATATGAACTCAATGCCATACAAAAGGTTGATGCCGTTGCAACGATATCCGAGCGAGATAAAGATTATTTTCGGTCGCAAGGTGTACGAACTCCTATCGAGACCTTGACTTATGGAGTTAACCCACAGGATATATCCTATCATCGCCTGACATCATTTCCGGTGCATCTGTTTAGCATAGGATCTATGAATTGGTTGCCTAACCTGGAAGGATTGCGTTGGTTCTTAGATAAAGTATGGATGAAAATCTACGCTAAATATCCCGATTTGCTCTTTCATATTGCCGGAAGAAACATTCCCTATGATTTTCCGAAAAAACGATACCCGAATGTCAATATCGTCGGAGAAGTACCCGATGCTAAAGAGTTTATGAAAGAGAATGGGATATTGATAGTGCCTTTGCTATCGGGAAGCGGCATTCGAATTAAAATTATCGAAGGGATGATGTTAGGTAAACCCATCATAACGACTACGGTCGGCAAAGAGGGGATAGACGCAACACACCGGGAAAACATTCTCATAGCCGACACTCCCGATGAATTTATCTCTTGTCTGGAGCATTGCTTTACCCATCCGGAACATATGCACAGAATAGGGAAAAATGCAGTTGATTTTATTTCTTTACATCACAACAACGAAAAGATAGCGGCATGTTTGTTGGAATTTTATGAGTGTATTCTTACACAATAGGTTTGGTGGGGATGAATTTGTCCATAATTTGATAGGCTATATCCAAGGCATTGTAACCATCGTAAACAGACACTTCGCATGCCTTATTTTCGATTACACTTTGAATAAATAAAGACAATTCCATTTCAATGGCATTCACTTTAGGAGGCGTGGGAGTTTCAATCAAAATACGTTTTTTTCCTTTGTTTTCTCCCAAATCAATAATTAAGGGTAACAAGGCATATTCGTCTTCGGGTAAAAGGTCGCGAATTTGCATCACATTGGTTTTCTTTTCTAAAAAGTCAATAGTGATGTAGGCGTTTTTCTGAAACATACGTGTTCGGCGCATGTTTTTAATGGAAATACGACTAGCTGTCAAATTAGCCGTACATCCGTTTTCAAATTCGAGGCGTGCGTTGGCAATGTCGGGAGTATCGCTCACAATAGCTACGCCACTGGCACTGATATGTTTGATAGGCGAGGCAACCGTATGTAACACGATGTCGATATCGTGTATCATTAAATCCAATACAACTGATACATCTGTACCTCGGGGATTAAATTCTGCTAAACGATGACACTCAATAAACATGGGTTGATGAAGGTAAGGTTTAGCACTCAAAAAAGCATCGTTAAAACGTTCCACATGACCTATTTGAACTTTTAGATCGTGTTGTTGGGAATAGTCCAGTATTTCTTTAGCTTCTCGGAGTGTTGCCGTAATGGGTTTCTCAATAAAAACATGTTTTTTAGCTTTCAACGCCTGCATGGCTACTTCATGATGACTTAGGGTTGGAGTTACGATGTCGATGGCATCACTTTGCGCTATTAATGCAGTGGCATCCTCAAAGCCGGTTACTCCAAAGTTTTTCGATACTTCCTTCCTGACGGCTTCGTTTTGATCATAGAATCCTACAATTTCAACGTTTTCAATATTCTTTAAACATTTAATATGAATTCTTCCTAAATGTCCGGCACCAAATACTCCAATCTTCATCATTTGTCTTACAATTTTTTTTACTTTTGCAAAAGTAATATTATTTTAAACATAAAATTAATAAGCACATAAAAATATGACAGACAGTTTTCGAGACAAGGGCTTACGCAAACAGATGGTCGAGGATTTACGGCTGAAGGGAATTTCTGATGAACGGTTGCTCGATGTTATGCAGGAGGTGCCTCGTCATTATTTTGTTCCGGATTCCTTGTATGAGCATGCTTATGCCGACATGGCCTTGCCCATCGCTTGTAAACAAACGATTTCACAACCTTATACTGTCGCCATACAAACGCAATTATTAGAAGTTAAGAAAAATCATCGTATTTTGGAAATCGGTACAGGATCTGGCTATCAAGCTTTTATCTTGAAAAAGCTGGGGGCATATGTCTATACCATCGAAAGACAAAAGCTTATTTTTGATGAAACAAAAAGGCTTTTCGATCAATTGGGCGTGAACATAGCTACCAAATACGGTGACGGGCATGCAGGTTGGAATGAATTTGCTCCTTTTGATAGCATCATCATCACCTGTGGTGCTTTGGAAGTTCCCCAAAACCTTTGCTCTCAATTAAAAATTGGCGGACGATTGGTTATGCCCATAGGAGAAGGTGTACAAACCATGACTCGCATCGTAAGAGTGTCAGAAAATGAATACGAAAGTTCTACTCACGGCATCTTTCGTTTTGTTCCTATGCTATAAATATTCGTTTTTTTACTTTTCTATCTCTCTTTTGAAATGGATGGTATGTACCATTGTTACCTATGTGTCTTCAGAAAAAGTGATGGTTGTTGTTTCTTTTTCCATTGCGTTAACACAAGTCCGGCTATCACGATAAGCATACCTAAAACCTTATTCAATCCCATGCTTTCGTTCAATAAGAGAAACGAAGTAATGGCTGTAAAGACAGGGATTAGATTGGAAAAGATGCTTGTACGGGTAACACCAATATGTTTCACACTGATGGTATAAAATAAAAAGGCCAGGGTGGAACAAAATACCGCTAGGATACTTAAGGAACCCCATAACTCTACCCCCGAGGGGATAAACGTATATACAGGCGTTACGTGTTGCCGAATCGGTTCGCCGAAAATTAACATTAAGGGTAAAAACATAAGTAGGGCAAACGTATTTTGTACGGCCGTTATCCATACTACGTGTATATGTGCCGATACTTTTGTTAGCACTAATCCGTAACATACGGCCGAGGCTACCGCCAAAAATAAGAACAGTAAACCTCCTGTATTGACGGTAAGCTCCATGTTCTTTCCTATTATCATAAACAATACTCCCAAAAAAGAAAGTGCTATCCCAACTACATTTATCTTTTGTAATCTCACTTTATATACAAAAAATACGGTGATGGCTGTGAATACCGGTATGGTCGAAATAATCAAAGCTGATATCGTAGGACTTACCCGCTGTAAACCGAAGGTCTCGCCTATAAAATATAGAAAAGGTTCAAAGAAAGCCAGCAAGGCTAACATTTTTAAATCGCCTACTCGAATGGCATATTTTCTAAAAAATAATATTGCTACTAACCATATCAATGTTGACGAGATTAGTAAACGAATAAACAATATGGTAAAGGGGTCCAAATACCTAAGTACGATCGAGCTAAATACGAACGACATTCCCCAAAACAACATGGCAAAAAATATCAACACATACACCCAGGCTACATTTGTTTCTTCTTTCACATATTATATTATTTTCGTCCGAAATCGGCTGGAATTTCTCCCCAAGTTTGTGTTTCCCATTTTAAGATTTGATTGGTATAGGTATTGTTTTTTAACCACTTTTCGGCTCTTTCTATCAAAGCAAAAAGGGGAGCATTTTGCGGGTTTAACGACATTTTGCTTCGTGCTTTTTTTGTTTTCACCCACTTGATAGCTGTAACACTGTCGGAATAAATAGGGACATCCAAGTGATGACGTTTGCAATAGGATAAGGCATGCACCAGGGCTAAAAACTCCATGATATTATTTGTTCCTTCCGGGAATGGACCCTTGTGAAAAATCCTCTGTTTGGATTTGGTGTCTACTCCTTGATATTCGGCTTGCTTTGTTTTTCCGTTGCATGCCCCGTCGACAGAAATGCTCGGAATGATAGGAGAGCCGTATAAGGCATCGAATATCATTTGCATGGGGTGTTCTTTGGGTTTTAAATACGCCTCACTGCCTTTGCGAAAAGCTTCTTCGGCATCCTCTAATTTTAAAAAAGCTTTGTATAAGGGCGATGTAAAACCTTCCACCTGGCGCTTACAAGCCTCCCAATTATCGTAAATGCCTGTTTCTCTACCATTCCATACAACATAATACTTCTTCGCCATGCATGAGCTTTTTTTAATTTTTAAGGACTGCAAAGGTAATAAAAATTATGAATTGTTTTCCTTTTTCCTTTAAAAACTATCTAAGCTGTAAACGCTTAATTCACTTGTTGCAGCACATCGCCTCGTAGGCTGCGAAAGCGTTTGCGGGCATCGACTACATAAATGCTTGAGGGATAATTTCTGATAAATTCTTGGTATAAATCCATGGCGGTATATATGTCTTTGATATAGAAATCGTAGATAGTAGCTCTCAAATAAAGGGCATCATCGGCGAGTAGGTCGTAAGGATAGTTCTGAATTAATTGATTAAGTAAACTATCCGCTTGATGGTAATGGTTTTTTTTGAGAGCGATTTCCGCCTGTTTATATAAAATATCATCCGTGAGTGAATGGTATAAGGAAATTTCATGTATGCTGTCGAGTAGGAGTTTAGCTTCGTCTAATCGATGGTTTTCGATCATAAAATCAGCTCTTGCATAATACATCAAAGCGAGGTTGATGCTATCTTCGCTTTCGTTATCGAAAATCAGCATAGATAAGTACATGGCATCGTTGGCGATGAGTTTAGAAGTTGCCGCTCTTAAGACATCTAACTGAGCTTTTGCCCAATCGAATTCGCCGAGGTAGAAGGATAGTTTGGCGTTTTTGAATTTAGCGAGTTGTCCTATTGTGTCGTTGGGGAAGTCTTTTTCCACTTGAGCATACAGGAGTACGGCTTCCCATACCTCATCATTCAGTCGAAGAATGTCGCCCAAATCCACTTTTAAACATGCTAAGTCTTTGGGAGGTAGTTTGCTTTGATAAACGGCTTTTTCGAGCAATTGTTTGGCTGTAAGTATATCCTTTGCGTAGATAGCCTTCAATTGCATCCATTTTCGAAAAAGATTGAAATTTTGCATATAGAGGTTTTGTTGTTGGAAGTAATTCGTCAATCGATTGTCTAAATTCTTAACGGCAGTTGCATCAACGGGATACTTTGTGCTAATTTGTTTATAGTTCGTATGTAAAGAAGCGATGCGCGCCAAGGAATAAAATGGCGATTCTGCTCCTTTGACGTTAAGGATATAATCATACGCTTCTAAAGCAGTAGCAAAGTCGTAGTTCTCGCCGGCAATTTCGGCAATTTCGTATACCAGTTGTCCGTTTTCTTTGTAGCGTTTATCCATCGCTTTGGCTTGACGTAGAGCGGTACTGAAATCTTTTTCCTGCAATGCCAGCCATAACATGAGGGATGAATATACTTGCAGGTCGGGATTTTTTTGTAAGTATGTTAAAATAGCTTTATGGATAATGTTTCTTTTTTGTTGTTCGGGATCGTCAATGAGCCAAGTAACTAAGATGCTTTCCACTTCACCTAAAGCAGCCGGATTAACAGTAAGTAAATTCATGTATTCTTCGATGGCTTGATTGTGTTTTCCGATTAAGCCATATAAATGTCCTAATTCGAGTGCATAATCGCTAGGAATTTCACTGATTTTGCGTCCTTCTAACAAAGTTTGAACGGCATAATCGTAGCGTTTATAGCTTTGAAAAGCTTCGGATAATTCTTTGATGGAAGCAGATGTATGCTTGTTTTGATAGATGCATTGCTCATACGTTTTTTGTGCTTTCTTATCCTCTCCGGCAAGGCTGAACACATAGCCCAAATCTACTTTATATTTTTGAATCAAGGGATATATTTTGATTTGTTTGTTAACCAATCGTTCAGCTTCTTTAAAATCCTGTAAATGCAATAAAGTTTGAAAATAATAATTGTAGTAATAAGCGTCGGGGTGTTTTAGGTATAAATCTTTGAACAAATCGATGGCTTTTTCATATTCTTGGTTTTGGTAATATTGAATGGCCAGTTGCTCTTTGTTGTTTTGAGCTTGTATCAAAGGCAAAGTGCTAATTAGTAAGCAAAATATATATATTTTCTTGAATGTACGCATTTTTATTTTTCGTTATAAACCGTACTTAGCGTAACGGTACCTACCGCTTTCAAGGTATTTTTATCAATATTTGTCAGGTTGTCTTCTAAGGTATGCCAATGGCGATTAAAGCCGGTGGATGAGTTTGCATCGTATTCGATGATATCGATCATGGGTATGTTGGTTAAACGGTTGATGTAAAGATGGTCATCGGTGATGGGAGGGGTTTCTATGTTTTTAAAATAGGCGGTATAGCCTAATTTCATGGCGATATTCCAAACTTTATTCAGTATGTCGGGGGCGAAGTAGTTGGATGTTCCTTCGCGCGTGAAGACGGCATTTTTACCTCCTACCATATCGAGGAGTATGCCGTAGCGGGCTTTATAGTTTTGGATGTGTTGATTTTTAGCCCAATATTGTGAGCCTAAACACCAGAATTCACCCTGATAGGAATTTTCGTCGTCTTGAGGGGCGCCATAATCTTCTACGTCAAAGAAAATGATATCGACCCCAATTTCAGGGTTTTTGAGGCTTAATTGACGGGCAATTTCCATTAGCACACCTATCCCGCTGGCTCCATCATTAGCTCCGTCGATAGGGGTACGGCGATTGGCCGGATTGGGATCGTGGTCCGCATAAGGACGCGAATCCCAATGAGCCCCCAATAGGATACGACTTGTAAGTTCGGGGCGAAAACTGCCGATGATATTTTTTCCGTTTAAGAGAGTGCCATTGTATGCTTTAACAGTAAAATCTTGCACGATAAGGGTGTCGCAGAAGCCATGCATTTTTTCTATCAAATAATCCGCACAAGCTTTATGGGCGGGAGTATTGGGTACACGGGGACCGAAAGCTATTTGTCGGGCTATATAAGCATAGGCTGAATCGGCATTAAAATCGGCGATAAACAAGCTGTCGGGCTTCTCTTGAATGTCGGGTTTAGGTTGTTGTTTACATGCCGAACCGGCTATTAGCAGGATGATTATCGTATAGAGAATCTTTTTCATTTGATACGTTTGTTGAGATTAAAAATTTTGTGCAAAGATAGTAAATAATGGCATAACAGATAATACTTAGATAAGAAATAATTCTTGGCTATTGACTTCGAAAGTGCGCCACCTTAAAGTTAAGAGTGAAAAGTGAATAGTTAAGAGTGAATAGTGAAGAGTGAAAGCGATAAGTAGTTGTCAGTCATCAGTTTGAAAAACTATCAGCCCTCAGCTATCAGTGTTTTTTTTGCATCGTCAATTCAGAATTTACCATTCATAATTCATAATTTTTTTTTGGCTCGTTTTCAGGCCGTTTTAGCCACTTTTACCCCCTCTCTTATTATAAAGTAAAGGTCAGACATAAAATGCCAGAAATACGCCTAAGAATGCGTTATACAGCGTTTTATCTAAAAAATAGGCCGATTTTCGGCGGAAATTTCGAGAATAGATAGTATTTACAAGATTTATTTTATTTAACCGCAGAGAACGCAGAGTTTTACGCAAAGAACGCAAAGATTCAAAAAAGTTGTCAGTTTTCAGTCGTCAGTTTTACAATGCGTTGACTTGCGACTATATTCATAATTCTTTTCGTAATTCTTAATTTTTAATCATTATTGTCCGATAAGTTCATTTAACACATTTAATATCATTCAATTACAAACAACAAGCCCCACGTTTTTTTATAACACACAAATATACGGTTATCAATCCATTGTATGAATTTAATAATTTTTTATCGGACAATAGTGATTTTTAATTGTTTTCGCCGTATTTTCTTCACCTGCCGGTTCTTTTTTTATTAAATTCATATCATTTTTAATATTCTAATTGCAAATTAATCATGAAAAATACAATCTTAATTGCCTTATTTAGTGTATTTTACAACATGCGGCATACACCCCCCTTGAACC
>Ga0265294_10001622_pt1 | contig 30323 bp, 27 predicted proteins | sample MunlanPumphouse3_FD_192504 | JGI IMG/M metagenome (GOLD analysis project Ga0265294, IMG submission 192504) | Groundwater microbial communities from a municipal landfill in Southern Ontario, Canada - Pumphouse #3 | ecosystem: Environmental > Aquatic > Deep subsurface > Groundwater | place...
TAATCAAACCCCTTATTTTTATTGATGAAGTGCATCGTTTGTCTAAAAACCAACAAGAAGTACTGTTGCCTATTATGGAAAATTATGAAGCCATTATCATTGGTGCAAGTACAGAAAATCCTTTTTTTACTCTGACCAATGCGATTCGTTCTCGTTCGTTTACCTATGAATTTAAATCATTGAGTATAAATGAGCTACAAAAGGTTTTAGAACAAGCCCTAGGTATCATTGAGGTTGAATTAAATTTTGAAGCCAGAGAGTATTTATTGAACTCCAGCAGTGGTGATGCAAGGGCATTGTTAAATCTTTTGGATTTTGCTTCTAAAGTATCAAAAAATATCACGCTTGAAATATTGCTCGAACTGCGAAGTAAAAGCATAGGCGATGGAGTCAGCTCCAGTGACTCGCACTACAATTTAGCCAGTGCCATGATTAAATCCTTGCGAGGCAGTGATGTCAATGCTGCGTTGTATTATTTAGGGCGTTTAATAGAAGGCGGTGAAAGCGTAGAGTTTATAACCAGACGATTGGTTATCTTTGCTTCTGAAGATATTGGCAATGCCAATCCTAATGCATTGAATTTAGCAGTCAGTACGATGCTTGCAACAAGTAAAATCGGCTATCCTGAAAGCAGAATACTCTTAGGACAATGTGTGATTTATTTAGCCTCTTGTCCCAAATCCAATGCCTCTTATCAAGCGATTAATCAAGTACTTGATGATATTCAAAAGGGCAAAATATTGGAAATTCCCAACCATTTAAAAGACAGTGCCATGAATTATAAATATCCTCATGATTTTGGTGGTTATGTTGAACAAGAGTATTTAAAAGAGAATATTGGCTATTATAAAAGTCATGGAATCGGTTTTGAAAAGACATTAAATGAATGGCTTGAAAAAATCAAACAAAAGAATTAAAAGGAAAAACGATGGAATATTACAGCTGGATTTTAACCTTTCATATTATGGCATTTATGTCATGGATGGCAATGCTATTTTATCTGCCTCGATTGTTTGTCTATCATGTTGAATATCAAGATAAAAAAGAGTTTGTAGAAGTCGTACAAATTCAAGAAATGAAGATTTATAAATACATAGGTTATCCAGCGATGTGGGCAACTTTTTTAAGTGGAGCATGGATGCTTTATTTAAATCCAATCATTTTAGAAAATGGCGGTTGGATGCATGCAAAAATTTTTGTGGTGGTTTTTCTTATTGTCTACTCTTTATCGTTAGACTATTACCGAAAAGAGTTGTTATCAGGCAACTGCAAAAAAAGCGGAAAATTTTTCAGAGCTTACAATGAAGTTCCAACACTACTGGCGCTTTTAATTGTGGGCTATGTTATTACAAAAACCTTTTCATTTTTATTTACGTTTATTTCTATTGCCATTTTTGCTTTTATTATCTATAAAATTATGAATCCCAAAAAAAGATAAACAATGAATTTTGAAAAATACTATTTACTCGACACAAATATTTTACTCGAAGATGCGACCAATATTTTTAAACTCAGTGATAATTGCAATAACCTGATTGTTTTACCCGAAACCGTTTTAGATGAAATTGATGCCAAAAAAAGTGGTTTCGATGAGATTAATTTTCAAGCACGACAGTTTGCTCGTATTTTGGAAAATGCAAAAATTATCAGCAATTCCAGTCATAAAGAGTGCAAAATAATACGACTCAAAGTCGATGAAATAAACAGCGCCATTATTGATATTGTTTCTAAAGAGGAGTATGTGGTTAATGCTAAGAATATCCCTCAAAATATCTATAACGACCGAAAAATTTTAGAAATTGCCAGTTTTGCCAAGTTGTTTTACAGTGAAGAGATAATCTTTTTATCGTTGGATATTATGGCACGAACACGAGCTATTTCGTTGGACATTAAAACCGATTCTTTAGTGGGTTCCAGTAAAGATGACTTTGATTTTGAATTCAATAAAGAAGTTACAGTTAATTTTGAAGAGATCGAGTTTTTAGACAACAGCAATATTGTAAAGTTTGACCCCGAATACAAACCCTATAATTTTACCTATTGTTTTAAAGTGAAAAGCTCCGATCAAATGATTTTAGCCATGGTTCAAAATGGAAAAATTTGTGTACTTGATGAAGAGAAGATTCGAGACCAAGTGATTACCCCATTGAATAAAGAGCAACTCTTTTTTTCCAATGCCATTTTAGAACACTACTACAATGTCTTAATTGTAGAAGCCAAAGCAGGTTCGGGAAAAACACTTTTAGCCTTAAGTGGTGCACTTAAATTGATTAAACGAAAAGAGTTCCAACGAATAATCTATATACGAAACTCCATAGAGTCTTTGGACAAAGGAGAAGATGTAGGATATTTACCTGGACTTGAAGAGAAGTTTAAAATCTACAATCACCCTTTGATGGACAGTTTGGATTATATTATTCGCACCGAACATAAAAAAAGAAATGCTCCTAAAAAAAATGCGTATGAAGCATTAGAAGACAGTGAAGTCACAACACGTATTGAGCAGTTTATTGCCAATTACAATATTGAAACCATGTGGGTAGGAGAGATGCGAGGACGAACACTTTCCAATGCGTTTATTATTATTGATGAAGCACAAAATATGTCCAATAAAACCATGCAAATGGTACTTTCTCGAATTGATTCAAGTTGTAAAGTCATTGTCTTAGGAAGTAACATGCAAATCGATAATTTTTACGTCAACAAACACACCAATGCGTTAACAACACTTTTACGTTCAACCAAACTAGAGAACAACTTGGTTCATTTGTTTGCCGTTAAATTGCAAAAAGTCTTACGAGGACCAATAACTGAATGGGCTGAAAATATTTTTTCAACCCCACATAAATAAAGGAAAGAAATATGAAAATTGTTTTTTTAGACCGAAGTACTTTGGGTGAAGATATTTCAATTGAAAAGTTTAATGCCTTAGGTGAAGTGGTAAGTTATGATATTACAACACCCAATGAAACATTAAGTCGTATCAAAGATGCCGATGTGGTTGTCACAAATAAAGTGATTATTTCAAAAGAGATGATGCAACAAAGTCAACTCAAACTCATTTGCGTAGCAGCAACGGGTATGAACAACATTGATTTAGAGTATGCCAAACAAAGCAATATTGCTGTTAAAAATGTGGCAGGGTATTCAACCAATTCTGTGGCACAACTCACCTTCTCTTTGGTGTTAAAATTTATGCAACATTTGGATTTTTATGATAATTATGTCAAAGAGGGGAATTGGCAAAAATCGCCAATTTTTACCAATATTGATAAACCCTTCCATGAACTTGAGGGAAAAAGTTGGGGAATCATTGGCTTAGGTTCTATTGGACAAAAAGTGGCTTCCATTGCAACTGCATTTGATTGCAAGGTCAGTTATTATTCTACGTCGGGATTAAACACCAACAGCACGTATGAACAAAAATCATTGGAAGCACTGTTAAGCAGTTGCGATATTATTTCCATTCATTCACCTTTAAATGAGAAGACATTGAATTTACTCAATAAAAATAACATGAATCTTTTAAAAGAGAAAGCCATTGTAATTAATGTGGGGCGAGGAGGCATCATCAATGAAGCCGATTTGGCGTATATAATTGATTCCAAAGAGATCTATTTTGGAATGGATGTTGCATCCAAAGAACCAATAGCAGAAGATTCACCCATGTTACATATTAAAAACAAAGAACGATTGGTTCTCACACCTCACATTGCTTGGGCATCCATTGAAGCCAGAGAGCGTTTGGTTGAGGGAATTTATAACAACATAGTTGAGTTTAGCAAAAATTAATAAAGAAGAACAGATGACAGATATTTTAATCGTAGGTTCAGGAGGAGCAGGTTTAAGCGCAGCAATACACGCCAAAAAAGCAGGGCTGAATGTTTTGGTGGTCTCAAAAACCTATCCAACACATTCTCAAACTTCTCAAGCTCAAGGTGGTATTAATGCTGTGTTGCATGAAAATGACAGCATTAAAAGTCACGTTGATGATACCTTAAAGTCATCGCATCATTTGGGCAATCACTATGTCATCCAAAATATGTGTGAAAATGCCAAAGCCACCATTGTATGGCTTGATGAATTAGGTGTGCCTTTTTCAAGAGATGAAACTGCCCACATTGCACAAAGAAAATTGGGAGGTGCCTCTTTTTCACGTGCGTGTTACAGCAGTGATTATACGGGATTAAAAATCTTACATACGCTTTATGATACTTGTTTAAAAGAGTCCATAGAGTTTTTACATGAGCACATGTTACTCAATTTTATCGTTGAAGATAAAAAAGTCATCGGAATTACGGCGTTTGATATTCAAAGTGGCGAAGTCAAAGAACTGTTTGCCAAACGAGTCATTGTGGCAACAGGCGGATATATCTCTTTGTACAATGGGTTTAATACCAACTCCAATGCTACGACGGGTGATGGTATTGCAGCAGCACTTCGAGCGGGAGCTAAACTTTCCAATATGGAGTTTATTCAATTTCACCCAACGGCAATAAAAGGGTGCAATGTCTTAGTCAGTGAAAGTGCACGAGGTGAGGGCGGTTACATTGTCGATGACAAAGGCAATCGTTTTATTGATGAACTCAAACCGCGTGATGAGGTCGCCCGAGCCATATATGAAAAAATTCAAGAGAACCATGAAGTCTTTTTAGATGTGCGTCATTTGGGTTTAGAAAAAATCAATGAAGCAATTCCTCAAGAAAGACGATTGGCAATGGATTTTGCCAAAGTCAAACTCGAAGAGGAGTTACTTAGCATCAATCCTGCCGCTCATTATTGTATGGGAGGCATTTTAGTCAATGAAAATGCTCAAACCACTTTAGAAAATCTCTATGCATGTGGAGAGTGTGCACAAACGAACGTACATGGGGCAAATCGGCTTGGAGGCAATTCACTGCTAGAGATTATTACATTTGGACAAATTGCAGCGTTACACTGCGTTAATGAGTTAAAAAACAGCACGGTTAGTTATACCACTCCAAGCAAACAGTTTTTAAACGACAAAATGTTTATCAAAGAGGTTTACTCTTTTCCCAATCAAATCGATTTTTATGCTCAAAAAGAGTTTATGGGAAAAATCTTTTTTAAAAATATTGGACTTTTCAGAAATGATTTGAACATGAAAGCCGTACTTTCAAAAATACGACAGTGGCAAAAAGAGTTTGCGTTTATGGGAATTGGCGATAAAAGTAAGATTTTCAATAAGAACTTGGTTGAGTTTATCGAATTTGGCAATATGCTTGAACTCTCCGAAACGGTTGTTATAAGTGCCATTAGCCGATGTGAAAGTCGAGGGGCACATTTTAGAAGTGATCACCCTTTTGAAGTCAAAGATTTTGCCAAAAATTCAATTGCGTATAAAATGGATGGCATATTGGCCGTTGATTTTGAAGGAAATTAATATGAAAATCAAAATAGTTCGATTTGACATTAACAAACAACCCCAACAAAAAGAGTTTGAATATGAAGTCTCTCACTCACGCCTATTAGATGCCTTACATGAAATTAAAACTAAACAAGACAACAGCTTAACATTTCGGCAAGGGTGTGGAAGTGGGGTATGTGGAAGTTGTGCGGTGCGTGTCAATGGCGTTGAACGATTGGCGTGTAAAACGCATATTAATGAACATGATTTGGTTGAACCCATTAAATATACAAAGGTTATTCGAGATTTAGTCGTTGATTTGAGTCATCAAGAGAAATTCTTAAACACAGCCAAAGCCTTTTTGCAAGAGTATGAAGTCAATGAAATCACTAAAAAAGATGAAAAAGCCATCGACATTCAAAGTAATTGTATTTTATGTCAAAGTTGTTTGAGTTCGTGTCCTGTGTATGAAGTCAATGAAAACTTTTTAGGACCATATGTTTTAACACGAGTGTTACGTTATGTCAATGACAAAAAAGAGAACAATATTACCGAAAAATTAGCTTCGATTCAAAGCAATGGCATTTGGGATTGCACGTTATGTGGAAATTGTACCATGGTCTGCCCCCAATTTATTGACCCTAAAAACGATATTTTGAATTTGCGAACAAAAAGTTATCAAAATGGTTATACGGATCCCAATTTAAGTATGAATAATGGATTTGATACGGGGTTTGGAAATGGTGATTTTGGATTTAATCCTAATGGGTTTTAGGAAATCTGAATAGGTCTCTTGAAAAGCTAAAGCTTTCCGCCTTCTTACTTTGTGTGGACAAAGTAAGCAAAACCACCAACGTAGCTTCAAAGCCCATTCGGGTTCCCTCACTTATTGATTTCTATTTTCTGCCCTGCAAAACTCACAAAAAATGTGCATTTAGCACATTTCTTTGTTCAGACAGTTTCGGGCTTTTCCGAAAATAGAAATCAAACGTTCAGCTTTTCCAGATGTTGGAATAAGGGATAAGGACATTTGCATATTTGATTTTATATTATTCTAACTTCTCTTTACTCAATTTGCAAAAGATAGTTTGAACCGCTTAAATTTATTTCCACATCAGCAGACGCCGAGCGTTTATTTTATTCTTTTCAAAACAAGCTCGAAACTGTTTGAGCGTTAAGAAGAGTGCTAAACGCACTCTTTAGCGAGTTTTACAGAGCTGAAAAGAATAAAATAATAAGAGAGGGTAGCTTTGCCGTCGATGCCGTGGAGAGTTTCTTTGTTACTTTCTTTACGGATAAAGAAAGTAAGAGCGGAGAGCTTTAGCTTTTCAAGAGAGATATTCCTATTCGTAACATACAAGTATCAAGTTCTAAATTAATTTTCAAATTTATGATACAACCAACTCCAAAAACGCTTCTTTAAACTCACTCAAAAGGCAACCCGCAAAGTTTATAACAACTGTTTTCTTAAAGGTGAAGTTTATTTTAATTGATATTGATGGAAAACAAATAGTTTGTATTCTAAAATCATTTTATAAAATAAAGTTATCAATGTTTTCAAAAAATTCTACTGCTTTTTTTTCTGTTATATTTTTACCATCAAACAAATATTCTTTTAAATCTTTGATAAAAATTCTATTTGATTTTTTATCATATTTTTTTAAACTTCGTGAGTATATTAAATCAATTTTTTTAAGTATTTTAAATTGTTGTGAATCAAATAGCTCAATATCTTGACAATAATTACCCGTTTCAATACAGTCTGAAAATTTCTTTTCTGCTTCTTCGATAGAAATTGGAAGAAAACTATCTGACGTATAATCAGAAAATAAAAAATATTTTATATAATGACCTTTTTTAGGTTTTATATTTCTACTTCTATGATAGATAATTTCAGCTTGATTACCAAATTTCTTTCTCAGAAAACTATCTTTATATTCATATTGGGTATAAAACCAGTCTGGGTCTATGAATATAATGAGAGGAAGTATTTTATTTTTAACTTTAGCATTTGTTCCAAAATTTATTTTATCCCATATCATAATATTTTCTCCAATTTTGTTAGATTTTCTATATAAATCCCATGATTTTGACTGTTCTTTTCGGTAAATAAGTGGAATTGTATCAAAAAATAGACTTATTTTATATTTTAGAGAAGACAAATGATAAATAGTGATTTAATTTTTTGTGTATGGAAAGAGGTATGGTGGTCGATACTGGACTCGAACCAGTGACTTTTACCTTGTCGAGGTAACACTCTACCAACTGAGTTAATCGACCAATTGGAAGTAGAATAATAGTATATGAAAACTTAAATTATGGCTAAAGAATACACTTCTTAATACTTTTTTTCTTTTCCCACCCTAATTTTTTAAGCTCGGGTGATTTTAAAGATTGTTTGGTGTGACCTAAACATAAATAGCCGACAAGTTTATACTCATCGCCAATGTTCAAAATCTTTTTAACTTTTTTGGGTTTTAAAATGCTCACCCAACCCATACCAATGTTTAAACTTCGGGCAGTTAGCCACATATTGGCAATGGCACAAACGACAGAGTATTCGCCACTTTGTTTCATATAGGTTTGTCCTAAAATCGCTTTTTTGGGTTTTTGGTATAACACGGCAATATTAAGAGGGGCTTCTTTGATGCCCTCTAATTTCAACGTAGTATACAAAGGTTGGTCTTGAAACTTTTTTTTGCTTTTTTCAAACTGTTGGTCAAAAAGCGTATGGATTTTATTTTTGGTATTTTCATCTTGGACAATCACAAAACGCCATGGCTGAGAATAGCCAACGGAGGGTGCATGAATGGCAGAGTCAAGGATTTGGTTAAGAATCTTTTTTTTGATTTTTTTAGAAGTAAAGTTATTTCCTCGTACATCTCTTCGCCAAAGAATAATTTTTTTTAAGGTTTGAGCCTCTTTTTTGGAAAATTGCATCTATACGTTTAAATCGTGCAGTTCTTTAAATAAGAAGGCTTCAATGATTTCATCAATACTTTTTTGAGAAGGTGCAACTAAAACAGTAATATTTTCTTCCATAAATGGCCAAACGTACTCTTGTTCATTTTCAACAATAACACAATCAATCCATTCGTTAATCTCTTCTCGTCGTTTATAAAATGAAATTTCTTTAATTTCACCTTCATCTAAATCAACTAAAGCCCAAGCTTTGGTCTGATCCAGCGTGGTAATCACTGCTTCGTGTCGTTTATTGGAATCTAAGGGTATTAAAATTAACATTTCTTTCCTTCTACAAATCTCTAAATTTTGTGCAATATTGTATCAAAACTTCATATCACTTTTGCTTGAAAAAGTTTCAATTGTTTTTAGATACAATGATTTTTACTGAATAAAAAGAAGGAAACAAAATGAATGAAAATGAAATCAAAGAGTTTTTAGAAATGGTCATGCCCATGTTAAAAGATTTACCGCAAGAAGAGATTATTGAAAACATCAATAACATTCCTGATATGAGCCAAGAAGAGCGAGAAAAGTTTATTCAAGCCATTTTAGCGCTCAAAGATGAGAATTAAGAATATATGGTCGGAGTAGCCGGAGTTGAACCGACGACCTCTACCACCCCAAGGTAGCACGCTACCAGACTGCGCTATACTCCGAATCATTTTGAAATGATAACAAAAATTGTTTAAAAAAAGATAAGAAAAGAGATTTTTTTACGTATAAGTGCGTTTAAACCATTTTGAAAAGACAAAAAGGCTCCACAAATGTTGTTTAAACTTTCGGTCTTTCGCCAAATGAAAGATTTGTTTCAGATAGTTTTCATTAAAAAAGCCCGTTTGGTCATTGACTTCCAAAATAAGTGTTAAAATTTCATCGCCATAATGGTTGAAAATCCACTCATTAAAAGGGGAGTTAAACCCTTTTTTAGGGCGTTGGATAATTTCTTTGGGGATATATTTTTGGGCAATTTGTTTGAGCAGATATTTATTGGTATTACCTACTTTAATATTTGAATCCACACTAAAAAGATAATTCACCAAATTAAAATCTAAAAAGGGATTACGCACTTCAACTGAGTGTGCCATACTCATTTTATCGACTTTACTGAGTAAACTCTGCCCCAACCAAATCTTTAAATCGATATAACTCATCCAATCAACGGGGTCAAGTTTAGGGGTTTCACTCTTAAAATGAGGCACTTTGGTAAACAAACGTTTTTTTTGAATATCGGTAAATATCTCTCCAAATGAGTTATACAAATTCTCTTTTTTAATCACACGCCGCAAATACTCACTCTCTTTAGTGTTGTTTTGCAATGCCCCAATAATGGAATCCATAAAAGTGGTTTGTTCAGAGCTTAAACTTTTTTCAAAAGCATAGTAGTTGAGAAACTTGGCATAGTTGTCATAACCTAAGAAGATTTCATCACTTCCTTCACCACTTAAAACGGTTTTAATACCCGTTTCTTTGATTTTTTGACTTAATAAAAAAAGAGGAATGGCCGCACTGTCGCCATGGGGTTCTTCTAAAAACTCCATGGCTTCATCGAAAGAGTCAATAAACTCTTTTTGTGAAATCTCCAAAGCATGATGGTGTGAATTAATGTGTTGAGCGGTTATTTGGGCATAGGGCAATTCGCTGTACGAAGGATAATCGCTGTACCCCACACTAAACGTGTGAATACGTTTGCCACTTATTTTTGTATATAAAGCAGAAATCAACGAAGAATCAATACCACCACTTAATAAACTTCCCACTTCCACATCGGCTTTCATACGGCATTCAACACTCGAAATCAGTAACGCTTCAATATCTTTAAGGGCGGTTGTTTCCTCTTTGATTTTTTTGTAGGTATTGATTTTATAATAGCGTTTGGTAAGGAGTTCTCCATTTTGTACGATGAGGTACGAAGAGGCTTCTAATTTATGAATATCTTGAAAAAAGGTATTATCGTTTAATGGCACAAAATATTGCAAATATTGGCTCAACCCAATTTTATTGATTTTAGGAGTGGTTCCAAGCAGTGTAATAATGGGTTTTATCATACTGGAAAAGATAAATCTCCCCTCTTTAAAAGAGTAGAAAAAGGGTTTTTTCCCGTAGCGGTCGCGAGCACAAAAGAATTTATTGGCATTGATGTCATAAATACAAAAACTGAACATGCCGTTGAGTTTATTTAAAAAGTTTTCTTGATATTTTTGATATAAGCGTATTAAAACTTCGGTATCGGATTGTGTGATACAGTTTAAATTCTCCTCTTTTTTGAGTTCTTGGTAGTTATAAATTTCACCATTAAAGACAATGAGAATGTCATCAAATATCATCGGTTGATTGGCTTCTTCATTCAAATCAACGATGCTTAAACGAGTATGTCCAAATGTATTTCCTTGGATGGTTTTAACATCACTAAAATCAGGACCTCGGTGATGCAGTTGTTGCACAACGGATTTAAAATTGAGAGTGGGTTCATAATTGCAACCAACAATTCCGCACATTTTAAAATCCTAAACCAAAAAAATATCGGATGATTTCTAAATAGAAATAAATTAAAGCAATAAACAAAAGAGAACTAATAAGTATGGTGCTGGTTACATCATGTGGTCTGCAATTGTACAATGCTGCCATATTGACGTTATTAACCGCCAGTGGAACCATGAGTTCCATCAGTAAAATCGCTGCAACATAGGGATTTAAACTGCTTAATAAAATAACACCCAATCCAACGGCGGGTAAAAGAATGTGTTTGACGAATGAGACATGAAAAGAGAGTTTCCAAGCGGTGGTTCTAACTTTTACTTGACTTAAATAAATACCAAAAATAACCAATTGCATCACAATAGCCGTATACGAACCCATCTCTAAAATACGATTAAAATGCTCCCCAATAGGCAGTTGGTAGTAGTTGAACGCTAAAGCAATAAAAGCAAACCAGATGGCGGGGATTTTGAAAATAGATTGCAACGCTTGTTTAAAGGAGAATTGGTCTTTCGCAAAAAAGTAAACGCTAAAGATATAAATAAAAAAAACATTGGCAATATTTAAAATACTCGTGTAAGGAACACTTGCCGTTCCAAACAGAGCAATACCTAAAGGAATGCCTAAATTTCCAGTATTTCCCACTAAAGAAGAGCCCAAATAGATGGCTTGGTCTTTGCTGTCGCTGAATATTCTTTTATTGACCACAAGTAAAATTGCTAAACAGATAAAGATAATAATAAAGTACAAAATAGGAGCTAAAATAAACTCAAAATCAATAGGAGCTTTGGTTAGTCCCCAAAATATTAAAATGGGTTGCAGAAAATAGAGATTTAAAAGGATGAAACTTTTTTCATCGATTTTTTCTTTAAACTGGCGTTTAACGATAAAACCAATAACAATAAAAAAATAGATACTGGCAACTGAGATTAATGCTTCGATGTCATTTCCTTTTAAAATGCAATTTTAGCATAACTCAAAGTGCTTTGAAAATGATATTAGGAAATTTAAGCCATTTCCTAACTCATAATTCCTTTAATCATAAAAAATACGGCTGCAGATAAACAAGCAGCAGCAGGTACGGTAATTAACCAAGCGGCAATAATTTTTTTAATGGCATCCCGTTTGACGTACTTAATACTTTTGGCTTCTTTAAAATTCTTTTTGGCGTCTTTAGCCGATTCGATTTTTTCATCAATTAATTTATGCAAGGCTACAATTTTTTGGTAGTGTGCTTTTGATTTTTTATCAATGGCTTCTAGTGTATGGAGTTCTTTTTCATAGGCATCAAGATCTTTTTTGTCTTTTCTAAATCGTTTTCGTGCTCGACTTATGTACGCGCTTTCACTTGAATCAAGATATTCTCGTAAAAATCCCACTCCAAAAACACCACCCACTGCAATATGTGTTGAAGAGACAGGAAGTCCCAGTTGAGAAGCTATAATAACCGTAACTGCAGCAGCCATAGCAATAGAAAACGCACGCACTTGATCCAGTTCAGTTATTTCACTTCCTACGGTTTTAATGAGTCTTGGACCATACAAGGCAAGACCTACGGCAATCCCTAATGCTCCTACTGCCATAACCCAAAAAGGAATACCAACTTGCGTTGAAATACCTGCATGCATAATGGCATCATTAATAGCAGCCAAGGGGCCAATGGCATTTGCCACATCATTGGCTCCATGTGCAAATGATAAAAGAGCCGCTGCAAAAATCAAAGGGATATTAAAAAGTGAATTAACACTTTCTCTTGTATTTTTAATTTTTGAGATAGAATGACTGATGATACGTTGAGTGTACAAATAGACAAGAACAGCAATAACTAAGCCAATGCAAGAGGCTACTAAAAAATTGACTTTAATAATTTGATTAAGCCCTTTTAGAATTAGGTACGTTGCAAATGACCAAGACATTAGCGCAATCAAATAAGGAACAAATTTTTGAGCTGAACTTATCATATTCTCTTGTTGCATAATATTGCGTTTGATAAAATATAAAAATCCTGCAGCAATAATACCCCCTAAAATAGGAGAGACAACCCAAGAAGCAACAATTTGGCTCATTGTTGCCCAGTTAACGATGGAAAAACCAGCTGCAGCAATTCCTGCTCCCATAACCCCACCTACGATAGAGTGTGTGGTAGAAACAGGCGCTCCTACTGAAGTGGCAAAATTTAACCAAATAGCAGCACTGAGCAAGGCTGCTGTCATTGCCCAAATAAAGATTTCAGGGTTGGTAATGAGTGCTGGGTCGATAATTCCATTCTTAATGGTTTTTACAACTTCTCCTCCAGCAATAAAAGCACCTGCTGCTTCACACACAGCCGCAAGGATAATGGCAGACATCATGGTCAATGCTTTTGAGCCAACCGCTGGTCCGACATTATTAGCAACATCATTAGCACCAATATTCATCGCCATATAGGCACCAAAAACAGCACCAATAATCAAAAAAGTATTATTTGCAATATTCCCATGAAAGGCATAACTATAAAGAAAGACAAAGGCTACAAAGAGCAATGCCAATGAAAATTTGGTGAAGCTTGACATAGACTTTTGTGTAACTTTGTTGATTTTTTCTATTGTTTTAATATCCACAGAGACCCTTTTGTAATTATTTTGTAATCATAAATAGGTAAGATTATAGCTTTTTTTTGATTAGTAAGGCTTTAAGAAAGCGCAGAGGGAAAGTCGTGTATTTATGAGGAATCTCTATAAATTATGACTTTAAAAGTCTTAATGTTTAGTTTTTTTTATCCTCTTTTTTTTTCTTTTTAGAAAATCCAGCCCCTTTTTTCTCTTTTTTTAGTAACTCCAAAGGTTTAATAATGGCTTTATAATCTAAATTGTTCTCATGCATTGTCGCAAAACATTGAACAACTACAGCAATAGAATTAGGCACAACACCTTTTTTTTTGTAGGCTTGAATGTTTTTTTCGTTGACTTTAATCAGTTCGGCAAATTTGGGGAGAGTTATTTCGGCATCTAAAAGGAGTTTCTTAAATTCAATGAAGGTCATGGTGTTAAATCCTCAAGAATAGTTGGGTAAGAAAGAGAGATTAATCTCTCTTTCTGCTTCGTGAGCTGCTTGATGGAGCTCTGTTTGAATCACCACCATTTGATGAACGTGGTCGTGAATTATATCCACCTCCACCACCGCTGCTGTTTCCAGCACTTTTAGTTCGATTCCGTGAAAAGTTTCCTCTTCCTCTTCCTCTTGAGTCACTTCGACCATCGTCACGAGAGTTTTTCATTCGTTCAAATAATCGTTCAATATCATTTTGTGATTTACCAATAAAATTACCCCCTTGAACGGCAGTATTTTCTGCTAACATGGAAGCCAATTTAAAAGCAATCGTTGAAATATCAAACTCTTCTTTTAAATCTTCGAGTAAAAGATAAACACTTTCATTGACTTCTTGTTCTCTTATTTTTTGAACAAATGAAGTCACTTTTTTCTCTTTAACACTTTTGATGTTTGGAATAACTTTTGCTTCAAGTTTTCCACCGGTGGTTTGTTGAATTTTTTGAATCATTCTGAACTCATGTGGCGTTACAATAGAGATTGCTTTTCCTGCTTTTCCTGCACGTCCAGTTCGTCCAATTCTGTGAACATACGATTCGCTGTCAAATGGTAAATGGTAGTTAAAGACGTGAGAAACATCATTTACGTCTAATCCACGAGCCGCAACATCGGTGGCAATAAGAACTTCAAGTTTCCCTTTTTTAAATGCATTAATGGCTTCTTCACGTTGACGTTGTTCCATATCTCCATGAAGACCTTTTGCACTGTATCCAAGAGATACAAGGAACGTTGAAAGTCTGTCCACTTCTTTTTTTGTTCGACAAAAAATAATTGATTTTTCAGGGTTTTTAAAATCGTATAATCGAATTAACGCATCGTCTCTTTCATGTTCATCAACTACGTAAAAAGATTGTTCAATTTTGCTGTTGGTCATTTCTGATTTGGTAATCGTAATAAAAACAGGTTCAATTAAAATGGTTTGAGCCAATTTTTTAATCGCCAATGGCATGGTTGCAGAGAAAAGAAGCGTTTGTCTTTTCGTTGGTAAAAAAGTGAAAATCTCTTTAATATCGTCTAAAAATCCCATATCCAGCATTTCATCGGCTTCATCTAATACGACAAAATTCGGTTTAATCTCAATTTTATGTCCTTTTAAAAGGTCTAAAAATCGTCCTGGAGTTGCTACAATAACACTGGCATTGGCAATATGGCTTAATTGTCTTGAATACGATTGTCCACCGTAAACTGTAGCCGTTTTAATGTTTAAGAACTTTCCAAATCTGAAAATTTCATCCGATACTTGCATCGCAAGTTCTCTTGTGGGTACGATAATAACTGCTTCTACTGTGCCATCGCATTTTAATTGATTTAAAATTGGAAGACCAAATGCAGCAGTTTTTCCTGTTCCTGTATGGGCTTGTCCTACCATATCTTTACCTGATAAAACGACAGGAATTGCGTCTTGTTGGATAGGACTTGGTTCTTTAAAACCTGCCTCGTCAATAGCTTGTTGTAATTTACTGTTTAAGTTAAATTCATTAAATGTCATGTGTTGTCCTTGTGTATTTCTCTGAAAAGAGATTAATTTAAAAGATACACCTATATATGACTATTTAACGAACTTAGGTAAAGCGGTTACTTGATAAAAACAGAATTCAAGTGTTTAAAACAGGTTTTGAGAGAAATCTCAAAAAAACAGTAAGCATATAATTGTGTATATTTTGGGGGATTATACTTAATTTAATATAAATTTAAGCTTTAGAAAAAGGCTATTCGCCTTTTTCTTCTAAATCTTCTAATTTCTTGTAGTTTTCTAAATATTTAGTATCGTAAGTGTTGTTGATGAAATCTTTGTTTTCCATCATTTTAATATGAAATGGTATAGTTGTTTTAATACCCTCTACTTCAAATTCACTTAAAGCTCGTTTCATAATGTTGATTGCTTTTTCTCGATCACGTCCCCATACAATCAGTTTCCCAATCATTGAGTCGTAGTACGGAGGCACAACGTAGTTGGTGTAAACGTGTGAATCAACTCGCACATTTCGCCCACCTGGAACCATCCATTGCGTTACTTTTCCCGGACTTGGGAGAAAACTGTTAGGGTCTTCTGCGGTGATTCGACACTCAATGGCATGACCTCGAAATTTAATGCTCTCTTGAGGAGGCAATTTTTCACCTTGGGCTACTTTAATCATTAACTCCACAATATCAATCCCACTGACCATTTCTGATACAGGGTGTTCTACTTGAAGTCGTGTATTCATCTCCATAAAGTAGATGTTTTGTTTATCATCGGCTAAAAACTCAAATGTTCCCGCCCCTTCATACTCTAAATACTTAGTGGCCTTAACCGCAACATCAAGAAGTTTGGCTCTGGTTTCATCATTAAGTAAAATGGCAGGCGATTCTTCGATGACTTTTTGGTGTCGTCGTTGTAAAGAACAATCTCTCTCCCCTATATGAATGGCATTTCCATGGCTGTCTCCAATAACTTGCACTTCAATGTGTCGTGGGTTATTGATAAATCGCTCTAAATACATTGTCCCATCACCAAAAGCGGCTAATGCTTCACTGGAAGCTGCCATAAAAAGTTGGTCAAATTCCGTTTCGGCTTTAATGAGTCTCATTCCTCTTCCACCACCACCAGCAGCGGCTTTTGCCATAATAGGATAACCAATTTCATTGGCAACTCGTCGACCATCTTCAATCGTATGCACCGCACCAGTAGAACCAGGAACAACAGGAACACCTGCCCGAACCATCTCTTCTTTGGCTTTTGATTTATCTGCCATTTTTTCCATGACTTCAACAGAAGGTCCAATAAATTTAATGTTGTGCAATCGACACACTTCTACAAAATCTTGGTTTTCTGATAAAAATCCATAACCTGGGAAAATAGCATCACATCCCGTCATTTCAGCAGCAGTTATGATTGCTGGAATACTTAAATACGATTCAGTTGATTTGGCTCCACCAATACACACGGCTTCATCGGCATGTTTTAAATACGAGGCATTTTTATCTCCAGCAGAATAGACTGCAACCGATTTTTTACCCATCTCTTTAATGGTTCTAATAGCTCTTTGAACAATTTCACCTCTGTTGGCTATTAAAATCTTTTTGATTTCTGCCATGATTAAATCTTTTCAATCACAAATAGTGGCATATCGTATTCAACAGGTTCAGAATCTTTTACAAGTATCTCAAGAATTTTGCAATCGCACTCGGCTTCTACTTCATTCATGATTTTCATGGCTTCTAAAATACACAGAGTTTGTCCGGCTTTAACTGTGTCTCCCACTCTTACAAAGGGTGCAGATTCTGGTGAAGGTGAACTGTAATACGTTCCAATCATTGGAGCATTGATAGTTTCTCCTTGAGGTTTTGCAGCAATAACCGTTTCTGCTTGTGCAGAAGTTTGAACTGCTGGAGCATACGATGCAGCTGGTGCAGCGAAATGGTGTTGTTGAGGTTGAGCTACGGTTACATATCCATCCGCCCCTTTCCCCATAGAGATTTCAAAATCTCCCTCTTTGACTTTTAACTTGCTTAACTCGCTTTTATCAAAAACTTTGATTAATTCTTTTATGTCCTTGAAATCCATTACTAACCTTTTAGTTAAATTTTTGTTATAATACAGAAAAATTAATTATAGTTTAATAAAACCAAAATGAGTGAAATTTATCATTTTTTATGAAAAATCGACATATTTTATACATAAATTAGCTTTTTTTGGTTCATTTTTAGTCAAAAATAGAGGGTTTTAATGATAAGTGATAGAAGTTTTATCAACATAGCACGTGAAATTGCCAGTGCTTCAAAATGTGTCTCAAAACAAGTGGGTGCGGTGATTGTTAAAGATGGAAGAATTCTTTCAACGGGCTATAATGGTACTCCTCCGGGGTATACGAATTGTACAGCACACTGGAATGGAGAATATACCAAAGAACATCATGAATGGTCTAAAGTGTATGAAATTCATGCCGAAATGAATGCCATTATTTGGGCGGCACGAAAAGGAATTAGTATTGAAGGTGGAACAATTTACGTTACTTTAGAGCCGTGCAGTGAATGTTCAAAGAATTTGATTGCGTCAGGAATTAAGCGAATTGTGTATGAAAAATCGTACGAACACACCAATTCAGAGTTAATTTCTAAGTTTATCAAAGACAATGGCGTCATAATTGAGCAAATAAAATAGGCTATGTTTAAAATAGACAACAGCAAATTTTACAATGATGCCATTAAAAAATTTGGAGTAAGCGCACAAGGGGTGCATTGGAATTCAAAATATTCGCAATACAAACGATTTGAAATTATTACATCGTGTATGAAAGACCTCAATCAAAGCACATTGGTTGATGCGGGGTGTGGCTTTGGGGAATATTATGCGTATTTAACCCTCCAAAAGCAACTGCCCAAAGAGTATATTGGCGTAGATTGCGAAATCAACATGATTCGTATTGCGCAAGACCGATTTGCTTTTTTGGAGTTTTACGTTAAAAATATTTTAAAAGACACCTTGATTCCCAGTGATTATTATGTATGCAGTGGCGCCATGAATCTTTTGAGTAAAAAAGAGTTTTTTCTGTTTATTGGCAATGCGTGGGAGCATTCTAAAAAAGGATTTATCTTTAATTTTTTAAAAGATGAGAGTTTTAATCGCATTAAAGTCAAAGAGGTTATTACTTTTTGTCAAACGCTTAACGCTACGACTATAGAGCTACGTGAAAATTATTTGAACAACGATATGACCATTTTCTTAAAACGATAAGAGCAATACGCCTCAAATATCACAACAATATCATACCAATAAAGTATTATTTTCGTATTAAATGCCCAAAGGATGAATATGAAAATAGGTCTTTTTATTCCTTGTTATATGAATGAACTCTATCCGCAAGCTTGTATGGCAACGCTTAAAATTTTAGAAAATTGCAACTTAAATGTGGAATATCCCTTGCAACAAACCTGTTGTGGACAACCCATGGCAAACAGTGGTTGTTCAAAAGATGTCAAACAGTTAGCCCATCAGTTTGTAGAAACGTTTAAAAAATACGATTATATTGTAGCCCCCAGTGGTTCATGTGTAGCAATGGTCAAAGAGCATTATGGAGAGTTTTTTAATGACAACAGCGATTATGAAAAAGTCCAAACTTCCATTTATGAAATTTGTGAATTTTTACACGATATTGTTAAAGTAGAAACACTCAATGTCTCTTTTCCTCATAAAGTAGGCGTGCATAACTCGTGTCATGGTCACAGAGAACTTAAACTTGCCAGTTGCAGTGAATTGAATGTTCCGTATTTTTCAAAACTTAAAAAACTGCTTTCTTTAATTCCCGATATTGAAATCATGCCCTTAAAACGGGATGATGAGTGCTGTGGTTTTGGAGGAACGTTCGCTGTTACAGAAGATGCGATTTCTGCAGCCATGGGACATGATCGTATTAATGATCATTTGCAAAGTGGTGTTGAAGTAATGACGGGTGCAGATATGTCATGTTTAATGCACATGGAAGGCATTATCAATAAAAACAATCAGCCCATTAAAATCATGCATATTACACAAATTTTAGCAGGGGAGAGACTGTCATGAATCATCCATACGAAGCCGCAAAATTTGTCGCCAACGATGAGCGAATGCATTGGCACGACAAGGCGCTTTGGTTTGTACGAGAAAAAAGAGATTTGGCGTCAAAAAGTATTCCAGAATGGGAAAAATTGCGTGCCTTTGCCAGTGCCATTAAAACACACACCATGAGTAAACTCGATTTTTATTTAGAAGAGTTTGAAAAAAATGCCACTCAAAAAGGCATTATTGTGCATTGGGCAAAAGATGCACAAGAACACAATGAGATTGTCTATAATATTTTAAAGAAAAACGGCGTTAAAAGAGTGGTTAAATCCAAATCGATGCTCACCGAAGAGTGTCACTTAAACCCATTTTTAGAAAGCAAAGGATTGGAAGTTGTTGATACCGATTTAGGAGAACGTATTGTCCAACTGCGACATGAAGCCCCTTCTCATATTGTATTGCCTGCCATTCACTTAAAAAAAGAGGATGTGGCACAAACTTTCCATGAATTTTTACATACCGATGCTTCAAATTCTGATCCCACGTATTTAACCAGAGCTGCACGAGAACACTTGCGAGAAAAATTTTTACAAGCCGATGCCGGAATTACAGGTGTGAATTTTGCCATTGCCCAAACGGGTGGAGTGGTCGTGTGTACCAATGAAGGCAATGCGGATATGGGAGCAAGTTTGCCTAAACTTCATATTGCTTGTATGGGCATTGAAAAAATTATTCCTCGTCTTGAAGACTTAAGTGTTTTTACCCGATTACTTGCCCGAAGTGCCACAGGGCAACCTATAACTTCGTATACATCACACTTTCATGGCGCCATTGAAGGGGGAGAAATGCATGTGGTCATTGTCGATAACATGCGAACTCCGTTTTTGAGCAGTGAAAAATACAAACAATCTTTAAATTGTATTCGATGTGGGGCGTGTATGAATACATGTCCTATTTACAGACGAAGTGGTGGTCACTCATACGGGTATGTTATCCCTGGACCCATTGGGTCAACATTAGGAGCTTTTAGAAACCCAACCGAGCATAAAACTTTGCCTTTTGCGTGTACGCTTTGTTCATCGTGTTCAAATGTGTGTCCCAGTAAAATTGATTTGCATAAACAACTCTATGCCCACCGGCAAGATTTGGCAAAAGCGAAATTAATTGATGGCAAAAAAGCACTTGCCATGAAACTGACGTCGTGGCTTATGCAACACCCGATGTTGTTTACGTTTGCTGGAAAAGTGGCTCGAAAAGTGGTTCCTTTTATTCCTAAGAGTATTATGTATTCAAAAAGTAATGTGTGGGGAAAATACAGAACCATGCCAACCATGCCTAAAAACTCATTTAAAGAGTTGTATGCTAAAGCCAAAAAGGAGAAATAATGTCAAGTAAAGAGAGCATTTTAAAGAGTATTCGACTCAATAACGCCGTTGAAGAAGTTGCTTTGCCCAATATTGAGAATTTTGGAATTACCTATGAAAATAAAATTGAACAATTCAGTCAAATGATTCAAACCGTAGGAGGAAAGGCATTGGAGTGTAAAAAAGAGGAACTGAACTCTTTGATTGAATCACTCTATCCCGAAGCTGTATTTATTAGTTCAAATGTACCACAGTGCACTTTATCAACCATAAAAGAGAACGAAGTTAATACGCCGCATGAACTGCACAACTTAGATTTAGCTATTGTCAAAGGTGAGTTTGCTGTAGCTGAAAATGCAGTGGTTTGGGTGAAAAATAAAAACAACAAACATCGTGCCTTATATTTTATTGCCAATAATATTGTTATAATAGTATCCAAAGATGATATTGTCAATAATATGCATGAAGCGTATGAGCGGATTGAATTTGAAGAAGCAGGTTTTGGGGTATTTATTTCAGGACCCTCAAAAACCGCCGATATTGAACAATCGTTGGTTATTGGAGCACACGGTCCAAAATCGGGGTATGTCATATTTGTTTAACTCTTTGTGGGAGATGTTTTGAAAAAAATTTTACTACTGTGCCTTTTTTTTGCTTTGCCTCTTTTTGCCATACAACAAAAAGAGGTTTTATTGGTTCACTCCTATGACAAAAGTTATAAGTGGAGTGATGATATCTCTAAAGCCATTGAGTCTCAATTTGATAAACATAACAACATCAACTTAACCACCATTTATATGGATACCAAAAAGGTAGCCACTCCTGTATATTTCCAAAAGCTTTTTGAACTCTATAAAGAGCAGTTTAAAGAGCGTCAATTTGATTTAATCATTGCCAGTGACAACGATGCGTTGGAGTTTTTAAATGCCCATATCAATGAACTTTTCCCCCATACTCCACTGCTTTTTTGTGCGATTAATAACTTTACTCCTACGTTAATTTCCAATATAAAAAAGGCGACAGGCGTACTCGAACAAGTGGATTTGGCAAAAAACTTTCAACTCATTCAAAAAATGCACCCCAAATTAGAACGATTGCTGATTATTAACGATTATTCAACCACGGGTTTGGAGATGAAAAAAGAGCTTGAACCCTTTATTCAAGAGTACTCTAAATATTTTCAAATTGAGTATTTGGATCATCTTAATATGGAAGAAATCAAACAAAAAGTCTCCAAAGAAAAGGGAGAAACGGTTCTTTTGTTTGTGTTGTTGTTTAAAGATAAATCGGGCAAGTTTTTTACCTATAAACAAAGTCTCAGTGATGTAAAGCAAATCAGTCAAGTGCCAATTTATGGATTGTGGGATTTTTATTTGGGCAATGGAGTGGTTGGGGGATTTGTAACCAGTGCCAAAGGACAAGGTGAATCGGTGGCTTCCATGGCGATTGATTATTTAATTTCCCATAAACCCATCCATGAAATTCCTATTATAACGACTTCTCCCAACGAATATATTTTTGATTATGCAGAATTAAAGAAATTTAAAATCAATGTGGATGAGTATGCATATAGCTACAAAATAATCAACGAACCGACCTCTGTCTACAAAGAGTATCGAAATTTTGCCATGCTGAGTGTTTTTACTATTTTGGTTTTATTTATTGTAGTACTTGTTATGCGCGCGAATATTCAAAGAAGAAAAGTGGTTGAAAAAGATTTATCCAATCGCATTAAGTTTGATAAAGTCTTACTTGATACTTTACCCAATCCCATTTATTATAAAAACATCGACGGTAAATTGTTGGGTTGCAATTTAAGTTTTGCCAAACTCTTTAACCAAAAAAAAGAGGATGTCATAGGTAAAACGGCATACGATTTTTACCCGCAAGAGGTGGCAAAACGTAATATCAAAATCGATGAAGAGTTGCTTAAAACCCAAGGCACCAACAACTCTGAAATGACATTGCACTTTGATGATAAAATGCGGTATTTTATTTTAAACAAAGCGGTCTACGAAAACATCGATGAAACCATTGGGGGAATTGTCTGTATTATGGACGATATTACGCAACGAGTACAAGAAAAACAGTTCTTAATCCAACAAAGTAAACTCGCTGAAATGGGCGATATGGTAGCAGCCATTGCACATCAATGGAATGAACCTTTGGTTGAACTTTCTGCACAAGTACAAGATATTGCGTTGTCGTATCAACTCAATGAACTGAAAAATATTCAAATGGAAGAGTTTGTCAAAGATTCGATGGTTCAAATTCAATATATGTCGAAAACGTTGAGTGATTTTAGAAATTTTTTAAAACCCTCAACAAAAAAAGCCCTTTTTTCTATTGAAAAGTGTCTCAATGAGATTTTTGATATTGTGGGAAAACAAATCTTTTATTCCAACATCAATGTTCATGTTGAGTATGTTAATAAAAATGAAGATTTACTGATTTATGGCTATGAAAACGAATTTAAACAAGTGTTACTCAATATTATTAACAATGCTAAAAATAAGATTTTAGAAAGCTCTTTGGAACTCAATGAAAAGAAAAATATAGGCATTAAAATTTATAAAACCGATAAATACAATATTATTGAAATTAGCGACGACGCAGGTGCCATTCCTGCTGAGATTATAGGCAATATTTTTGATCCCTATTTTAGCACCAGAAAAGAGGGGACGGGGTTTGGTTTGTATATGGCAAAAGTCATTATTGAAGATAAGATGCAAGGAAAAATTCTCGTCCGTAATGACAAAGAGAGTGTGCTTTTTATCCTAAAAATGCCCAACACAAATTATGGTAGGTTACAATGAAAATTTTATTACTTGAAGACAATGTGAAACTCAATCAAACGATTACAAAACGCTTAGAACTCAAAGGGTATAAAGTCGATGCTTTTATCGATGGGTTAGAAGCGTATCATAACATTACAGAAGGGTACAATATTTTCATTTTAGATATTAATGTTCCCAGTTTGGATGGGGTAAAGTTACTGAAAAAGATACGAGAATATTACGATGAGGTGCCGATTATTATCATCAGTGCTTCTGTTGAGTTGGATATGATTAAAGAAGCGTACGATTTTGGATGCAATGATTATTTAAAAAAACCTTTCTTTATCGATGAATTGGAGATAAAAATTGATAAATTATGTAAAATAAACGATAATTTTATCTATTTTGATGAAAATTGCTATTTTGATTTTAAGTCCAGTGCACTTTGGTGCGACAATCAAGAAATACGTGTTACGAAAAAAGAGAAACTGCTGTTAAATCTTTTTTTATCGCATAAAAATAAGCTTGTTACTTTTGATACGATTGAGAGTTATGTGTGGGAAGGCAGTGTTACGACATTGGAATCGATTCGCTCACTCATACGAAGAGTACGAAAATTATTACCTAAAGAGTATATTCACACCATTGTTGATTGTGGATATATCTTTAAAAAAGTGTAGTCGTAGGTTAAAATATCATATCATTGTCATTTGGTGTCGTTACAATTTGAATGAAACTAAAAAAGGAGTTCGCATGAATATATTATTGAGAGCAACGAAGATAGCCGTGGCTGCTGCTTTACTTGCTGGATTAAGTACTGCTTCGATGGCAAAAGAAAAAGTGTATAAGTGGAAACTTGCCACAACGTGGGGACCAACACTTTCTCCCTTTATTGATGCACCAACCAATATGGCTAAAATGGTTGAAGAGATGTCAAACGGAAGACTGGTTATTGAAGTCGACGCCGTGAATAAACACAAATCTGCCTTAGGTATTTTAGATATGGTCAAAGGTGGTCAATACGATATGGGTCACTCGGCTTCGTATTACTGGAAAGGGAAAGATATTGATACACTTCCCTTTACAACCATGCCATTTGGTATGACAGCCCCTGAACAATACGCGTGGTTTTACCATGGTGGTGGAATGGCGTTAATGCAAAAAGCCTATGCAAAACACAAAGTGTTATCATTTCCTGGTGGAAATACCGGAAATCAAATGGGTGGATGGTTTAGAAAAGAGATTAAAACGCTTGATGATTTAAAAGGGCTAAATATGAGAATTCCTGGGTTTGCAGGTGAAGTATTGGCAAAACTGGGATTAACGGTTATTAACATTGCTCCGGGTGAATTGTATACCTCTTTAGAGCGAGGAACAATTGATGCGTTAGAATGGGTAGGCCCAGGAATGGATATCAGTATGGGATTTCATAAAGTGGCACCATATTATTACACCGGTTGGCATGAACCAGCAACCGAGTTACAATTCTTAGTCAATGAAAAAGAGTTTAACAAACTTCCAAAAGATTTACAAGATATTTTAATCACAGCTATGAGAGTAAGTTCGTACGATATGTACATTCAAAACTACCATATGAGCAGTGAAGCGTGGTCAGAAATTGCGACACAATATCCTAATATTAAAATCAAAACATTTCCAAAACCAATTATGGATGCGATGAAAAAAGCCAATGATGAACTTTTAATTGAGATGGCAAAAACAAGTCCTTTGTTAAAAGAGGTATTGGATTCTCAAAAAGCGTATCAAAAGAAAGTCAGAGTTTGGACAGAAATGTCAGACTACTTATACTTAAAAGACAATTTATAAAAATTCAACAACCCCTTTTCCCCTTGGGGTTGTTAAATGAGTTACAAGAACATAAAATTTTGTGTTCTTGTAACTTATTAGAATAATCAAAGGATTCTTAATGTTATTAAAACTGGAACGCGGATTTGATAAGTTTGCAGATTATATTGGAACCATAACAGCCTTTGCTATGGTGTTGATGATATTAAATGTAACTTACGATGTTATTGCACGATATTTCTTCAAATCGGGAAGTATTGCGATGCAAGAGATGGAGTGGCACCTTTTTTCGGTCATCATTCTTTTGGGAATTTCGTATACCTTAAAAGAAGATGGGCATGTGCGTGTGGATTTGGTCTATGACCGATGTTCGCCTAAACGAAAAGCGCTTATCAATATGGTGGGTGTTGTAACGTTTGTTTTACCCATTGCTCTTTTAGTGGGTATCAGTTCGATTGATAATGCCTATGAAGCCTTTTTATCCAATGAAGGAAGTGGAGACCCCGGTGGTTTACCGAACCGATGGATAGTCAAAGCGTTGATTCCTTTATCGTTTTTATTGTTGATTATCACTTCATTTGGTTACTTTATTAAAAATCTAAATGTCTATAAAGGGACGTGTGATTTAAATGAGTATAACTTAAAAGGTGAGATTGAAAATCTGAAAAACGATTTAAATCAACACAAATACCACATTGTGGATATTGATGAAAAAGGAGAATCCAAATGATTGGTATAATAATGTTCTTTACCTCTTTGTTTATGCTTCTGTTTGGTTTTCCTGTCGCCTTTACATTTGCCGCGGTTTCGGTCTTTTTTGGTTTAACCGCAGGTGTGGTTGAAATTTATTCCGATGGTGGATTTGATGCAGGGTTTATAACCGGTTTGAGTGAAGGAATCGCAGAAGGTATTGCCATGTTTGATTTCATGCCTTTTAGAGTTTTTGCCATTCAACAAAACACCATTTTGATGTCCATTCCGATGTTTATTTTTATGGGAATCATTTTACAAAAAACGGGTTTGGCTGAAAAACTTTTAGAGTCTATGGGATTTTTGTTTGGAGAAATTCGAGGTGGAGTAGCCATTTCAACCGTTTTAGTAGGGGCTTTATTGGCCGCTTCTACTGGGGTTGTTGGAGCTTCAGTTGTGGCCATGGGAGTGATTTCATTGCCAGTAATGTTAAAATACAAATACAGTCCAGAACTTGCCACGGGTACGATTTGTGCTTCGGGAACCTTAGGACAAATTATTCCTCCTTCGATTGTTTTAATTATTTTAGGCGATGTTTTCCAAGTTCCCGTGGGAGATTTATTTGCAGCAGCTGTGTGGCCAGGTCTTTTACTCGTGGTTGCCTACATACTTTTTATTTTACTCATTGCCTATTGGAAAAAAGATTTAGCCCCAGCCATTCCACCCGATCCCAGTCGTGGCAATAAGAAAAAACAAGTTTTTAGAGCTTTAATTGATATTATTCCTTCGTTAACTTTGATTATTATGGTATTGGGTTCTATCTTTGCAGGAATTGCCACACCAACAGAATCTTCAGCCGTTGGGTGTTTTGGTGCCATTGGTTTGGCGCTAATGTACCGAACGTTTTCCATTAATATGGTCAAAGAAGCAGCACTTGAATCGGTTAAAATTACTTCGATGGTATTTGCCATTTTAATTGGAGCAACGGCATTTTCAATGGTATTTTCTTACACCGGTGGAGAAGAGTTAGTTGAAGAGTTTATGACCAATTTACCCGGAGATGAAAAATGGGGATTTATTATTTTTACCATGTTAGCCATTTTTGTCTTGGGATTTTTTATCGACTTTGTTGAAATCTCATACATTATTGTGCCGATTTTAGTACCAATTTCTGAACTTTTAGGAATCAACCCCATTTGGTTTGCCATTTTAATTGCGATGAATTTACAAACCTCATTTCTCACGCCACCTTTTGGGTTCAGTTTGTTCTACTTAAAAGGGGTTGCACCAGCTGGGGTAAGGACAATACAAATATACAAAGGAGTATTGCCATTTATTGCCATACAAATGGTGGTTTTAGCCATACTTGCCATGTATCCAGAATTCTTTGGATTAAGCGCATTAATGTGATGAAAACATACGAAAAGTCTTTTTGACTTTTCGTTTAAAAAGAAAATAAATGAATACAAAATCGATAAAAAAACTTCTTTCAAATGTTGTATTTAAAGTATGTGATAAAATGAATGCTTTTATCAATGACCCCCAACAAAAAATTTATACCGTGCCAAGAAGAGAGTAAATTTTGCCATTTTTTCACCCCAAAAAATTTTAAAAGGAAAAAAATGTTAGAAGGAAATTACCAAAACTTTTATGAATCCATCATTCAAGAAATACCCAAAGAGTACATATTTACCGATAAATTGCACACACTCACCTATGGAAGTGATGCCTCTTTTTATCGACTCATTCCCAAAATTGTCATCAAAGCACAAAATGCACTGCATGTAAAGCGTATTTTAGAATATGCCACGCAATATAAACTGCCCGTGACCTTTCGAGCTGCTGGAACTTCGCTTTCTGGGCAAGCCATCAGTGATTCTATTTTAGTCGTAACCTCAAGAGCATGGAGAGGCTTTGAACTCTCGGCACAAAAAGATTATATCTCTTTAGAACCTTCCATTACGGGTGCGGGAGCGAATTCCATTTTAGCCCCATTTGGAAAAAAAATAGGTCCTGATCCAGCGAGTATTGATGCTGCGATGATTGGAGGAATTGCGGCGAATAATGCTTCGGGAATGTGTTGTGGCGTGGCACAAAATTCGTATCAAACGTTAAAATCGATGAAAATCATTTTTTACGATGGTACCATTTTAGATACCGCCGATGAACGAAGTAAAGAGTTGTTTAAAGAAAAACATGAAACTTTTTTTAATCAGTTAGAAGCGTATGCCAAAGAGGTCAAAGACAATGAAGCCTTAAGTGCAAAAATCAAAAAGAAGTTTAAAATCAAAAATACTTGCGGTTACTCACTGAATGCTTTGATAGACTTCGATGATACTTTTGAAGTGCTTCAGCATTTAATCATTGGAAGTGAAGGAACGTTGGCATTTATTAAAGAAATTACCTACTACACCGTAGAAGATTTTAAATACAAAGCAAGTGCCTTGGTCTTTTTTGAAAATATCAATGAAGCCTGTGGAGCCGTTGCCAAACTCAAACTCTCTTCAAGCATTAAAGTTGATGCCGTTGAACTCATGGACAATAAAGCGCTTAAATCGGTGCAAGACCAAAAAGGAATGCCCCGTTACTTAAAAGAGTTCAATGAAGCTGTAGCGGCACTTTTAATAGAAACCAGAGCCAGCGATGAAGATGCATTAAACTCACAAATCCAAGCCATTTACAAGGAACTGCAAGAGTTCAAAACGGCTCGAGAGATTGCATTTACTTCTATTAAAGAAGAGTATGACCTATTTTGGAAAATACGAAAAGGACTTTTCCCCGCAGTAGGAGCCGTACGACAAACGGGTACCACTGTTATTATTGAAGACGTGGCATTTCCCATTGAAGATTTAGCCCAAGGAACCTTACAACTTCAAGTTTTGTTTGAAAAACATGGTTACAATGAAGCTCTTATTTTTGGGCATGCTTTAGAAGGAAATTTACACTTTGTTTTCACCCAAGATTTTTCAACGCACAAAGAGATATCACGATATGATGCCTTTATGCAAGATGTTACCCAACTTGTTGCTGTTGAGTTTCAAGGAAGTTTAAAAGCTGAACATGGCACTGGGCGAAATATGGCAGCGTTTGTGGAATTGGAGTGGGGAAATGAAGCGTATAAACTGATGAAAGATATTAAAAATCTGTTTGACCCTTTAGGCATTTTAAACCCTGGTGTGATTATCAATGACGACCATGAAGCGCATTTAAAAAACCTAAAACCTCTTCCTCGTACGAATGAAATTGTCGATAAGTGTATTGAGTGTGGTTTTTGTGAGCCGTATTGCCCCTCGAATGTCATTACTTTTACCCCACGGCACCGAATCATTGCTTCACGAGAAATCAGTCGCTTAGAAGATGAAGCCAATGATTTTATTCAAAGTGAAGCACTTAAAAAAGCGTATCAATACGATGGTTTAGAAACCTGTGCTACGTGCAGTTTGTGTTCAACTGTTTGTCCTGTGGGAATTGATACAGGAAGTTTGACCAAATATTTACGCAACAAACAAATACAACAAAGCCAAGAAAAACAAGCTGATTTTATTGTCAATCATTTTTCAACGGTTTTAACGGGCGTTAAAGTTGGGTTGCAAGTGGCGAATTGGACACATCGTATTTTAGGCACAAAAAATATGGAAACACTCACAAGTGGATTGCGAAAACTCTCTAATAATACCCTTCCTTTATGGACAAAAAGTTTACCAAAACCCATAACAATCAATAAAAACAGCGTAAAATTGGTTGCTTCACCGAAAAAAGTGGTCTATTTTTCATCGTGTTTAAATCGAACCATGGGACAATCCCAAAATAACAGCGAACAAGAAAATCTTTTTGATGTTACGTTGGAGTTATTAACCAAAGCCAAATTTGAAGTCATTTTTCCGAAGAATTTAGAGAATTTGTGTTGTGGAATGCCTTTTTCTTCTAAAGGTTATTTTGATCAAGCCAATAAAAAATCAAAAGAGTTAGAACACACTCTTTGGGAAGCTTCACAAAATGGAGAGTATCCTATTTTGTGTGACACCAGTCCTTGTACGAAAAAAATGTTGGAAAGTTTCCAAAGCCAAATGAGCATTTATGAACCCATTGAGTTCTCTTTAAAATATTTAGTGCCTGTATTAAATATTACAAAATTAGATGAACCCATAGTCATACACACCACGTGCAGTTCAAGAAAAATGGGCTTACACGATAAGTTTATTGAACTAGCCCATGTATGTGCCAATGAAGTGATTGTTCCAAACGATGTCAAATGTTGTGGTTTTGCAGGA
>Ga0265294_10001623_pt1 | contig 30321 bp, 27 predicted proteins | sample MunlanPumphouse3_FD_192504 | JGI IMG/M metagenome (GOLD analysis project Ga0265294, IMG submission 192504) | Groundwater microbial communities from a municipal landfill in Southern Ontario, Canada - Pumphouse #3 | ecosystem: Environmental > Aquatic > Deep subsurface > Groundwater | place...
AAATATTGCCGTTAAAACACTTTTCTTTAATGCTTCATTTTTCATTTTATATCCTCCTTACAAATAAAAAAATCGTCACTAAAGGGCTGACGAAAAAAAGACATAAAATTCTCTATTCTCTTCTTCCATCCAGACTATACTGTCGGTACCGGAATTTCACCAGTTCCTGCTAACGCTCGCGGACTATCACCGCCGATCGAGGAATTACACCTCGCCCTGAAGTTTTCATGTTTATTATAAGACCACCAGTGTGATTTGTCAACTCATATTAGTCACTAATGAACAAATGATTGTTTTAATTGCTTCTATTTCGTTAGTTAAATCATCTAAAAACTGTTTATTCAATGGTCTAAACATACGAATAGTAAAAACCTCTTTTCTTGAGTCTATCGCTATGTAGGTAGCATGTTTCTTAACAGCAACAAAGAGTTTTTTATATCTTTTATTAACTTCGGTTAATGATTCACTAAAAGGAGTTTCAAACAATTTGTTTACCCCATTTTTATCTCTTGAATAAACATCAAAGGTTTGATCAATTAACGCATTTGAAGTAGCTCTTTTGTTTTTGAGTGGTAAATAATCAAATTGTTCACTTCCTTTCGGAATAACGTATACACTGTCTGGTAACCTTGATTCTAGATTTACTTGAATAAATAGCCCACTAAAAACGATACTACTAATTGGCTTTTTAGAATTTGGCAGTGTATCGTATAAGAATATTTCACTCATTTTATATTTACGGTTAAAAATTTCACCACTAATCAAGTCTTCACTAATAAATCTTTCGTGCATTTTAAGTAGGTGTGAACTATAAACTTCACTTTGAGAAAAACCTTCACTTTGTCTATATAGATTGCTGCCTAAATGTTCGCGATATAATTGAGGAACTATATCTTCTTTTATGTTTCTTCTGACCGAGTTATAAATAGACTTACCGATAATACTAATTACCAGTCCACTTAAAAACCCAAAATAAAAATACGGTTCAAAATAAAACATAACAGCAGAACTTATAGTAATTAAAATACCAACTAGAACCAATATTTCTGCTAAATATTTCTTTTTCACTATTTGACTAATCATCTTCATCACCTTTTGAATATTATAAATAGTTTTCACTTTTTTTTCAATTGAAAACCTTTTCTTTTATACTTTATACCGAAATAGTTTATAATAGGGTTGAATAGGAAGTGACATAATATTATGAATAAACAATTTGTAGGATTAATTATTTTAGACGGGCAAGGAATTGCTCCAGCAAGTGATACAAACAGTGTTAGTTTAGCAAACAAACCAACAATGGATTACCTATTAGCCAATTACCCACACAGTACTTTAAAAGCTTCAGGAACAGCTGTAGGACTACCTGAAGGTCAAATGGGGAATAGTGAAGTGGGTCATTTAAATTTAGGTGCAGGTAGAGTGGTATGGCAAAGCTTATCAAGAATTAACGAAGCTATTAAAGATAAATCTTTCTTTGATAATAAAGCTTTCTTAAATGCTATCAAGCATGTTAAAAAATATAATTCTAAACTTCATATTTTTGGACTAGCTGGCACTGGTGGCGTTCACTCAAGTAGTCTTCACATCATAAGTTTATATGAATTAGCCAAAACACATGGTTTAGCAGACAAAACTTATTATCATGCTTTCTTAGATGGCCGAGATACACCTCCAACAAGTGGATTAGAATTTGTGAAAGATATTGCAAAATCCGGATTAACTGTGTCAACAGTTAGTGGACGTTATTACGCCATGGATAGAGACAATAACTGGGATAGATTACAAAAAGCAATCGACAACTTAACTTTAGGGACTGGTGCTAAGTTCACTACATTTGAAGAGGGTATCCAAAGCTCTTACGATAATGGCGTTACCGATGAATTTGTTGTTCCATTTTTAGTTAATCAAAACGGCTTAATAAAAGACAATGATGCTATCATCTTTGCAAACTTTAGACCTGATAGAGCCATTCGTATCGCAACTGCATTCTCGAATCCAACTGCAGTAAGCACCTACTATACAGCAAATAAACCGACTTTTAACAGTTCTCATGTTCCAGCTAACATCCATTTTGTTTCAATGTGTCATTATGCAGAAACTGTTAAAGGAGAAATCGCTTATGACTTACAAAGTCTAGATAATTTGTATGGGGACGTTATTTCTAATGCAGGCTTAAAACAATTAAGAGCTGCTGAAACTGAAAAATACGCCCACGTTACCTTCTTCTTTGATGGTGGCATTGATAAAGAACTAGAAGGTTCTACAAGAATCCTTGTCAACTCACCAAAAGTAGCGACTTACGACTTAAAGCCTGAAATGAGTGCTTATGAATTAACTGATAAAGTTGTAGAAGCTTTAAAGACTAAACAATATGATACAATGGTGTTAAACTTTGCTAACCCTGATATGGTTGGTCATACTGGATCCATTCCTGCTACCACAAAAGCAGTTGAAGCGGTTGACGAATGTTTAGGTAAAGTTTTAAAAGAAATTGATGCTTTAGATGGCATAGCAATTATTATTGCAGACCATGGAAACGCAGAAAAGATGCGTGATGAAAGCGGTGAACCACATACTGCTCACACAACAAATCCAGCTCCAGTCATTATTACTAAAAAAGGCATTCAACTTAGAAACGATGGTGCGTTATGTGATATCGCTCCAACCATGTTAAATCTCTTAAATCTTAAACAACCTAGTCAAATGACTGGTAAATCATTAATAATAAAGTAAAGGCAACTTCGGTTGTCTTTTTTTACGACTCAACATGGAACCGCTTACAAGTTTAATTTCATCCAGTTTAAAAGATAAATATTGTGTATAATTATATTGACTATTGTAGAATGTGAGGTATTTTAAAAAATGTCTAATTTGATAAAACTCAGGCAAGTCCTAGAAAATTCTAAACCCAATCATGGCTTTAATTATGCAATTCCAGGGATTTTTAATTTATTTAATTACGACAGTATGAAATTAAAAAATGGTGAGGAGCTTGTTAATCCTTATGATTTTCTGATTTCTTTGTTAGATGAGGTTATCCTTAAAAAGCATGTTCCCTTAGAAACCAAAAGTTTATCTTTAATCAAAGGTCTTAAACCTAAGAAAAATGGGGGTGACTGGATTAATAAAAGTGTTGTCTACTCAATGATGATACGTGCTTCTTCTAGCTGGGATCATGATAGAAATGGTTATCTTGATGAAAATAATATTTATCACCTAAAAGAAACCGGTACATTTTGTAAAACATTAATGTTACTGCCTCTTCTTCAAGAACTTGGGGTAGATACTATTTATTTATTACCAATCAGTAAGTTCTCCTTAAAAAACAAAAAAGGTGAACTTGGTAGTCCATATAGTGTTTCAAACTTTTTTAGTATCGACCCAGGCCTAGATGATCCTATGGTCTCCAAACATATGACATTGGAAGAACAATTTAATGCCTTAATTGAAGCTTGTCACACACTTAATATTCGTGTCATGATTGACATTATTCCAAGAACAAACGCAACCGAAAGTGAATTGATTATTGATCACCCAGATTGGTTTTACTGGATTAAAACGAAAGATTTGACTATATATAAACCACCCTATGTAAAAGCGATTAAAGAAAACACTGTTTCACCTGATCTAAAATATATGGAAACAGTTTATCAAGATGAATCAGTGAAAAACCATATTAAACTATTTGAGTTTAATCCTAAAGCACAAGATCCATTAAAATGGAAAAGAGTGGTTAATGCCTATAAAAAAGGAAATCCAAACATTCTCGATTTAATTGATAAACACTATGGTTTAACTATCGCACCAGCATTTAGCGATCACATCAATGATATTCAACCACCATGGACCGATGTAACGTTCTTTAGAATGTACCTAGATCACCCTCAAGAAACTATTAACTTTTTAGAAAATATAGATACAGCACCTTATATTTTATTTGATACCATTAAAGCGAACCAATATCATGGTAAAAAACCAAATATGGAATTATGGGACACTTTATCTGATATCATTCCTTACTATCAGACTAATTTTGGGATAGACGGCGCCAGAATTGACATGGGACATGCTTTACCTGAAAAACTTATTAAGATGATTATCGATAAAGCACATGCGATTGACCCTGATTTTAGTTTTATCGCTGAAGAGTTAAATCCAAAGAATGCTGGTAAGGCAAGAAAAATGGGTTATAACATGATTATCGGTAACGGATTTTCCATGGAGTATGAATTAAATAATCTTAAGATGCATGAATTCATGTTGAATGCACACAAACTACCTTGTAAACAATTTGCATGTGGTGAAACACATGATACACCAAGACTTGCAGCAAGAGATGGTGGAATGGTACTTTCTAAATTCTTAACTGTTATGAATATGTTTGTTCCAAACACTGTTCCTTTTATCAATTCAGGTCAAGAAGTTTATGAAACCCAACCAATGAATACAGGTATTGGGCCACGTGAAAATGAACTTTACATGTTACCGGAGCATGATCCATACTACATGAAACTCGCATTATTTGATAAATTCGCATTTCATTATCTAAATCACATGAGCTATGATATTAAAGATAATTTAAAATTAATCAAACCGATCAGAAAAAAATATTTAAACGTTATTACAAATAAGAAAAACTATCTTCCGCTTCACTTTGCTGAAGGACATAACATCATTGGTTTTGCTTACGAAGCCAAAAATGAAATCTTATTCATTGTTGGTAATCCATATTATCAATATTCACAAAATGTGAAAGTTGATTTATCAAAAATTAGAGAAACCATTGATTTAGAATTCAAAGGGAATATGCTTTATGCCATGCATGAAAATGGCACAAGGGAAATTCATGAATTTGACTATCAAGGTAACCCTTATTTCTTAATGGGAAATGGTGAAGTAAAAATTTTTACAATAAAAAAGAATAAATAATAACTGTATTTTTTAATAGAAGACGTCATTTACAATATTAAATGGCGTTTTTTTATATTCATTTAGTTCAAATATCCATAATTAATTTATGCTATTTATAAATATATTCATTTTTATAAAATGCGTTTAATTTATTTTATCATACTTTAATATGCATATTTCTAAAACAAAAAGACATGCTTTTTAATAAACCATGTCTTCATAAGAGTGAAACTCACTTGAAATCTCAAGGGATAAAATAGCATCCAAAGGATACCAATAGTTATCAACCTTCAACTGTCTTTTTACCATATCTAATTTTTGGATTGAGCCAGTAACATATAGGATTGAATCGTCTTTATAAATATATGTTGAGATAGATTTTTGAAATTTTAACGCAGTAGAGATTTGATAATTCATTATAGCGAGTTGATCTTCAGACAAAATAGGTTTGCTTGGTTTCAATCGTTTATTTTTAAGTTCATAAACTGCCTGTTTAAATCCTGTTAATGCGTCAAAGGGGAGCCACTTAATTAAACCTCTGTCTAGATTTTTAAGCATTATGACCACCTACCGATGCTTCCCGTTTACGTTTTGTAGATGCTTCATATAAGACAGATGCCTTATCAATCGAACTTGCGCCATATTGATGTTTTATAACATCAACCACTGAATCTAATTGATACTCAAGTTGCTCAGCCTGATAATCTTCAAACAAACTAAGCTGTTGATTTGTTGTAGTTGTAAGATTTGATGCCCCTATATGAATTCGTCTAATTGGATAATCCTCAACAAATGAATCAAATAAATGATATAGTGCTTCTAAAATTTTTTTTGGATTTGACGTTTTATTGTCTAATCTTAATTGTCTAGAAAAACCACCACCATATTCCTTTGAATAACCAATACCTAAGCTAACGACCCAACACATTTTTTTATTTAATCTTAGTCGTCTTGCTAAATCATCTGTCATTTCCCTAATAATTAACTTAGTATCGCCATAATTATAGTTTTTAAATAAGACTTGACCAACTGAGTAACTTTGATGAATGCTTTTTAATTCGTTTTGATCTTGGATTTTCGATTCGTCACGACCATTCGCGTGATTGTAGAGTTCCACACCCATAATCCCAAAATATTTATGAAGTTTTTTTGGATCATAGTTAGCTAGTTCACCAATATCATAAATACCTAAACGGTTTAAATTTTTCTCCATCCTTGGTCCAATACCCCACATTTTTGAAAGTGGTTTTACTGGCCATAATTTTTTTTGAATATCATCTTTAGTCCAAGTTGCGATAAAATCTTTTTTCTTTTTTGATTCTAAATCTAAAGCAAGTTTAGAAATCAGCATATTAGGGCCAATTCCACAAGTTGCATAAAGGCCTAATTTTTCATGAATTGTTTTTAGTATTTTTTTAGCCAATTCATAAGCTGTCATTTTGTAGTAATTTAAATAAGATGTTACATCTAAAAAGGCTTCATCAATTGAGTAAACAAACAAATCTTCATCGCTAATGAAATCTAAATAAATATCTAAAACTTTAGTGGAATATTCAATGTATGTGTTCATTCGCGGTTTTGCAAAAATAACACTATGAATTTTATCGATTTCAAAAATTCGACATCTAGAAGGAACCCCTAAGTTCTTTAAATAAGGCGAAACCGCTAAAACAATTGAGCCTCCACCCCTAGACTCATCAGCAACCGCTAAAGGGGTTAAAAAGGGATTTAAATCGCGTAAAACACATTCTACACTGGCATAAAAACTTTTTAAGTCAATGCATAGAATTTGTCTTTCCATTTTTAAAATCCCCTTTCTTAGTATGCCTATTATATCAAGTTTTTTAGTAAAAAAAAGACCAATTATAATGAAACTAATTAGTCTATTTTTCATTTAAAATGTTTTGTTTTTAAAGACCGAACGAACAACCCCAAATCCGGTATTTAGTCTAATTGTAAAATTTAATTAGCTAAAATTAATGCTGATACCAAAGGAAGTCAGGATTGCAATTACTGCGATTACAATAAAAAAAATTCGCCAAAACTTTCCTAAACCTTTTGCATATTGCCAGCCTAACCAAATCACTACCAAAACTAAAATTATATTAGCGATTGATGTAAAAATATTTAGGTTAACATCCGTATTTACAAGGCCTAAAACAATTTGTAGCGTCCAAACAATTGCACTAACTACAAGTGCTAGAAATGCCAACATACTAGCTAATCTGCTTTGATTTTTATTCATAATTATATTTCCCCCTTTTTTATTTTAATTATATCAAATAAACAATAAAATAAATATACTTTAGCACTTTATGTTTTTTATTAATAAAATTGTAAAAAAATAACGGGTTTTTTTTACCCGTTACGATAGTCCATTTTAATTATTAATGGTCCTCATGATCATCATCTTCACCAATATCAAATGTAACAATATGCTCTTTTCGACGTTCAGGAAATAAAATATAAAATACTGGAATTACCATAAAGATAATCCAACCTGGGTGCCATAATTCCCAGATAAAACCCATTAATAAATAAATTCCAACCACAATAAGTGGAAACAGCCCTCTTATTGCGCTTCGTGGTTTCAATAATGCTGGCATTAAAGGAATTAAGATAAATATTACCCAGCCAGGATGCCATAAATCAAACTCAAAGCCCATTATTAAATAAGCCATTGTCACTAAAATCGGGGTCGCTGCAATAAAGCGGTTTGTAAATGTATCATATTTTGACTTTTTTCTAACCATGTCATTAATCCTCCAAATTATAAATAGTTTAACATAAAACAAAACAAATTTGTACAGTAGTAATTAGATTAACTCAATATAGTCTTTAAATGCGTTCATTTGGTTTAAGGTTTTCTTTTTAAATTCTTCCTTGTTGATAGGCTTGTTTTCAGGAAAAACAAATAAAACATCCATCTTCCAAATGGTTGAACCATTAGTTTCAGTAAAAAAATCTTTACATTCGTTTTTTACTGTTCCTAAAGTATATTGGCGAGTAATTGAGGTTGGTAAATTGTTGTTTAAGATAACCTCGACCATTTTCACTGTTTCATCTTGATGTTTATAGTAAAGTTCAGTAACCGCCCCTTCTAAAGGTGGTTTACCTTCAAGATGAACATGGTGATCTAATATAGGAACACCATAAAAACGCATTTGATGGTAATCAAACATAATCCTAATTACATCATCAATAGGTTTGTTAATGGTGATTTCAACTTCGTAAGTAATTCTCATTTTTCTGGTAATGGAATCGCATCAAAACGAATGCCAACGGTCTCATCAACTTTCATAGAAAAAATGATCCCCCTTGCCTCAGTTGTTACGCCATATTTTTGATTGATTGCCTTCATTAAATCATGTTTTTGAGATTCAAGACAAACAATCATTAAAATATCTTTTTCAGGGTGTATTGTAATTCCAAAAAATTTTTGTTTTTCCGTTGAAAGTGAACTACGTCCATGTAGGATAGTTCCCCCTCTTGCACCGGCACGTCTAGCCTCATCCATGGCTTGATAAGCATATCCGTTATTACAAATATAAACGATTAAGGCTTTATCTTTCATTTTCTATTACCTCATTTCCCATTAAATGTTTAAATGCTAAGCGATTCATTGAAGTTAAACTAACTGTATACGCAATACCGTGATGTTTTTGATCTAATTCAAAATGATTATTCAGTAAATCTAAAACCGTCTTTTCATCTATATCATCAATTAGTGAAAATATAATATCTTTTTTTGTGTCCGCAAGTGAGAAATATTCTAACATTTTACTTGAAGCCGTTCCTTGACCTAAAAAGATAATTGAAAAATCAACCTTACACTGGCTAATAAGGGACGTTACTTCCTCGCCTTTTCCTCTTTGGACAATTGTTACTAATAGTTTCATAACTCACCTCTATTATATATCAATAATATCATCGATATCTACCTCAATATCAACATATTCTTTAGATTTATATTTATAAATTAAACCGATAATTTGAATAGTGATTAATGGACTCATTGCCACAAAAGCTACCAGCCCAAATGCGTCTGTTAAGACATTTGCCCCAGGGATAGTTGAAGCGGCGCCTAAAGCAAATGGCATTAAAAATGCACTGGTCATTGCCACACTTACGGCACCACCCGAGTCAAACGCAATACTAGAAAATAGAACTGGTGTTTTATAGGACAAGATAATCGCAATAATATAGCCTGGTACTATAAACCACCAAATCGAAATACCTGTTAAAACTCTAATCATTGCGAGCCCAATTGCAATTGAGACTCCAGCAGCTAAGCCAATCATCATCATTCGTCTCGTTACTGTGCCTGCAGAAACTTCTTCAACTTGTTTATTTAAAGCAATCACACTAGGTTCAGCTGAAACAATAAGTAAGCCAAACACCAAACCAAGGACAACCAAAATCCAATTATAGTCAGTGGCTCCAAAATAAGCTCCTATATAATTACCTATGTTCGCAAAACCCGAATTTGCCCCCGATAAAAATAACACCAAGCCGACATAAGTATAAACAAAGGCAATTAATATTTTAATAACACGTTTTTTATCAAATTTAAGATCTATAATTTGAAATACAATAAAAAATATAATAAATGGATATATTGCTATTACCATCTGCCATACATATTGTTTCAAATAATCAACTAAACCCATTGGATTTGACCCTGTAACAATCTGATTTGGATCGATCTCTACAAATAACCCAAGGATTAATACAGCTAATATTAGGCCAACAGAAGCGATTCCTACTAATCCAAATGAATCAGTATCTTTGGATTTATCTCCTCTAGTTTTAGACAACCCATAAGCCAATCCAATGATAAAAGGTACCGCCATTAATCCAGTGGTAACACCACCTGAATCAAAGGCTAGGGGAATAAATTCTGGATTTCTTATGTTCACTAAGGCAGCAACAATAAATGTAGTGATATACAAAATCATAAATAGAGTCCTTAGTTTTATACCAAACAATATTCTTAGTAATCCCACTACTAAAAATATTCCAACACCGATAGCAATGGTTAAAATCAGTACCATTTCGCTTAAAACGTTTTTCAATTGATTACCCAATACCCATAATGCTGGTTCAGCAATCGTAATTAAGAATCCCACTAAAAACGCGACGATAATAAATATGATAATATTTCGCTTTTTAATCATATATTTCCCAATATCCTGAGCAATAACACCTGTTGATTCAAAAGCACCTAATTGAAATAGAGCTAATCCAATGGCTAATAATACCGCACTAACAACAAACATCAGCATTGTCTCTAAATCTACCCCAATAAAAGGGACAATCATAAGGATAACCGAAGTAACCGGAAGAACAGAAATGATCGAATCTTTCAATAAGTTTAAAAATGTTTTAAACATATGTTCCTCCTTATTAATTTATTTTATTGATTATAGTTTATAGGAAAACATCTTTTTTTACAAGAATACGACCACAATTAATAAAAATTCCCAATATATTTTTACATGAAAAAATAAAAAAACTCCTTTCGGAGTTTTATTTATCTATTTCCTTTTTTTTACCATTAAAATTAATTCCTAAACTATCTTCAACATCTACTGCAAAAATGACACCACCAGCTTTTGATGTAACACCATATTGATTATTGATAGCGTTCATAATAGCTTGTTTTTGTTCTTTTAAACAAACAATTAGTAATAAATCTTTTTCTGGATGAATCGTTACCCCAAAAAAGGTTTTATGTTCGGAGGTCAAGGAACTTCGCCCGTGTAGTATAGTTCCACCACCCGCTCCAGCATTTCTTGCGACATCCATAGCGTCGTAGCCAAAGCCACTATTACATATATATATAATTAATTCTTTATTACCCATTCTTCATCCCCTTTTCTAAAAGATGTTCATAAGCAATTCTATTGATTGCATTTAAATTAATCGTTAATACAGATGCTGTATTATTTTTTGTTATCGCGAATTCCTTTTCAAGGCGTTCCAATATTTGTGGTGTATCACTGTCCGCCACTAATGAAAATACAACGTCTTTACTTCTATCTGTTAAAGAAAAGTATTCCATCATACTTGGTAAAGCAGTGCCCGAGCCGAGAAAGGTTACTGAAAAATCAACTTTATATTCACCAATAATTTCCATAACACGTTCACCTTTATCACGTTCTATTACTGTAATTAGTAGTTTCATTCTGTTACACCTCTTAAATCAAGAATATCATCTTCACCCTCAAATTCAGCTTGAATCTTTTGTTTACGGCTATATACCAACCCCAATACCTGAATACTAATAACTGGTGCCATTGAGGCTACCACAACTAAACCATATGCATTTGATAATACATCTACATTCAGAGCTTGAGCAGCACCAATCGCAAACGGCATTAAAAACGCAGTAGTCATCGCCCCTGTCACTGCACTCCCCGCATCAAACCCGATTGAAGAAAACATCTTCGGGGTGAAGAACATTAAGATAATTGCGGTAACATAACCTGGTATGACAAACCATAATAAGTTAATTTGAGTCAATATGCGAATCATCGATAAGATTAATGCTATTGCAACCCCTATTGAAATTGCCCCTAACATTAATTTTCTTGAAATTGCTCCAGCTGTTACTTCTTCAACTTGTCTATTAACTGCTATCACAGATGGTTCTGGAGCTGCAACTAGAAGTCCAAAGAGCGCTCCGACTAAAATTAATAACACTGAATTATTTGCAAAATAACCACCAACTGCACTACCTAATACTGAGTATGCTCCGTTGGCACCAGCTAAAAATAAAACTAAGCCTACATATGTATAAAGAAAAGCAATTAATATTTTGATTACTTTACGTTTTGGAAATCTAAAATCAATAATTTGAAATACAATAAAAAATATAATGAAAGGTAATACGGCAATTGCCATTTGTCCTGTATAAAGACGTAAATATTCAACTAATGTTAGAGAAGTTGTTGGTGTGTTCATAATATCTGCGGGAATAGTGGGTAGAAATAAACCTAAAACTAATATGGAAAATATGGGACCAATGACTGTAATCCCCACTAAACCAAATGAATCTTGATCACTCGCCTTATCGCCTCTTGCTTTACTAATGCCATACGCTAAACTCAAAATAAAAGGAACACTAAGTGGTCCACTGGCAAACCCACCCGCATCAAAAGCTAAGGGAATAAATACGGGATTAATTTGGTTTACTATTAAAGCCAATACAAAAACCAAAGAATATAAAATAATAACTATCATTCTAAATTGAATCTTAAATAATATTCTAAGTAAACCAATGGTCAAAAATAAACCAACACCAATAGCAATGGTATAAATGAGAATTTCTTGAGGTTTAATAACTTCACTTAATTGATCTGCTAACACTCTAACACTTGGTTCTGCAATTATGATGAAAAAGCCCATCATAAATGCAACAATAATAAAAATCGCTAGGTTCCTTCTTTTAACAATATACCTACCGATATCTTCTGCAATTACACTGGTTGATTCAAAAGCACCCAGTTGAAACAAAGTCAGTCCAATCACCAATAACAAAGCACCAAGTAGAAACCATAACATTGTTGATGTGGGCAATCCCATAACAATTCCTAATATAATTAATACTAAAGTTACTGGAAGGACAGACTTAAATGATTCTAAAAATTTATCTAAAAACGCCTTATACATATTTCACCTTCATTTTCGTTAATCTCTTCTTATATTTTAGCCCAAAGAGCAATTATTATCAAGTAAAGCAAACATGAAGCGTTTTCATACACTATTATTAATTTTATTTTTCAATAACAAGTACTTTGTAACATTTCTTCGCTATTTTTCTGTATAATAACAGTGGTGATATTATGAAAATTAATTATTATTTATTAACAAAAATGACATTTGGTTTTATTATTGGTTTTTTGATAGCGGAAGCATTCTCACTTGATTATGTTTATACTGCAGGGGTGATTGCAGTATTATCATTAGAACCAACTCGAAAAAGGTCCATTGAAATAGGTATCATCAGAATTATTGACTCTTTAATCGCCTTAAGCTTGGCTTATTTAATCTTCTATTTCATGGGATTTAGTATTTGGAGTTTATTTGTTTTTATTATCATATTTATACCTTTAAGCTACTTAATTAAAATGGACCGAGGTATTGTTGTATCTTTAGTTCTTGTTTCTCAAGTTTATTTGGAACAAGATGTAAATTATGCTTTAAATGCTTTATTCATTTTATTAATCGGGATTGGTGTTGCTTTCTTACTCAATTTATACATGCCTGATTTAAAAAAGAAAATCAAATTAATAGTAAATCGTATCAATAAGTCAATTGAAGAAATAATTCTTTCAATTGCCGCAAAAAAAGATATTTCGTTTGATGAATTAGATTATTTAATATCTTCTGCCAACAATAACATTCGTGAAGAGTTGGAAAACAATAATATTGATGGTTTGATTGAACGTTTGAGATATGTTGAAATGCGTAAAGAACAGACATTAATACTAAAACGCATCAATAACACATTAATTAATGTTAGCGACATCAAGGAAAAAACACTCGTCCTAAATTATTTGAAAGAATTTAAAGGTCAAATAGGTGATGATAATTATGCCCTTCAATTAACGAACAAACTCAATCAATTACTAGATTATTTTAAAACATCTGATTTACCAGATACCCGAAAAAATTTTGAAGATAGAGCTCAACTTTACTATGTTTTATTAGAAATACACCAATTTCTACAATTAAAATTAAATTATCATGAAAGGCAAAAACACGAAGCCAAATAAGCTTCGTGTTTTTATATTATATATTCTATTTAATTAGTAACAATATTTCTTGAATGAGCGATAAATGTCATATGGTCAGCTGCACGTTCTAAGTTAGAAACTAAATTAACTAATACTGGGCTGTTATTTGCAGAACATAAACCTTCATTTAATCTTTGAATGTGACTATCGATAATTTCTTTACGCAGAGTATCTACTTCATCTTCAATTTCGTCAACTAAATGAATATCTGACTCGGAATTGGTTTCAAAAGCTTTCATCGACACTTTAAAAAGAGCATTTACTCTATCCATCATGTGATTTAAATCACCTTTTGCATCATCACTGAACGTCAATCTTTCAGTAACATAAGTATCTGTATATTTTGAGAGATTATCTGATAGATCGCCAATTCTTTCTAAGTCATTAATAACACTATAAAGCGTAGAAATCTCTTCTTTTTCTTCTGCATTTAACTCTTCACCCGACAGTTTTATTAAATAATTTACAATTTGTTTATTCAAAGAATTAATTTCACCAATATTAGTTTTAACCATTTCTTTTTGATTAATATTCTTATGAATAAACGCATCATATGCTTCATTTAAACTCTCGATTGCTAAATTAGCCATCTCTATGGTTTCTTTTCTTAATTGATGTAAGGCTAAACTTGGTGTAGCAAGCAATCTTTCATCAAGAACAACAATCCTCTTACTCTTATCATCTTTATCTGGAACAAGTTTCATACTCAAATTAACAAATTGTTGTGAGAAAGGTAAAAATAGAACTGCGCAAATAACATTAAAAAGTGTATGGAATATCGCAATTTGAGTTGCTTCAAGTGCAAAGAATCTACCAAGAACATCATTTTTAAAGCCAGTCCATAACAACAGCACAGCAGCAAATATTACAGTTCCTAAAATGTTAAAAGTTAAGTGGATAACTGCTGCTCTTCTAGCATTGGTGTTGGCACCAACAGAAGATAACATTGCGGTAACACAAGTACCTATGTTTGAACCTAAAATAACAAACAGTACATCATTGCCGCCATTGCCAATCATAATTCCAGCTACAGCAAGAGAAATGACAATTGATGTAATCGCGCTACTGCTTTGGAATAACGCTGTTAATCCTGCACCAATTAACAATAATAAGAACGGATTAGATATACTCGATAACATATTCGTAATTAATGGATCATCCTTAAATGAGCTCATCGCAGAGCCTAATAAATGCAAACCTACGAACACTAGTCCGAAACCACACAATACTTTACCGATGGTTCTGATTTTTTCTTTAGAAGAGAGTAATGTCATAAATGATCCTATAAACACTGTCAACATTGCGAAAACAATAAAATCAAAACTTTGTAATGAGGCAATATGACCAGTAATGGTGGTTCCTATGTTTGCTCCCATAATCATTGTTGTTGCTTGTAACAGCGTAATCATTCCAGCATTTACCAACCCAACAATCATTACTGAAGTTAAACTACTAGACTGTACAATAGCTGTCGTACCAGCTCCAATCGTTAACCCAACCAGTTTCTTTTCTGATGTTTTATTAAAAATCGCTTCAAGTTTTGTATTTGCTAGTTTTTTCATGTTGTCAGACAGCATTGCCATTCCTACCAACAAAGTTCCAATCCCACCAAATAATATTAATAATCCTTCAATATATTCCATGACTTGCACCTCATTCTACTCAATTTTACACGAATTTTACTAAACTTAAAAGTGATTTTTGAATATAAAAAAAAGAGAACCCTTTCAGGTTCTACAATTAACTGTATTTTTTACTTGTTTTTTGCTTTAGATTCATCCATAAATTTTTTAATTTCTTTATATACTTCATATGGGTTTTCTATGGATGTAAAGGCGAATATTTCATTTGTATTAGCAGGATTAATCGGTCTTGCCATTGAACCAAACTTTATCGAACCAGTATTTTTATTGATAATTTTGTCGATCACGTTGACTGATACATCTACTGCACCAATCATATCAATATCTAATGATTTATAATCTACTCCGATAACACCATTTCTGATAATCATTCGTTTATTCGTATAGGCATAAATTCTTTTATCGTAATAAAGTTTCAAAATAATCAGATCAAGAATGAATAAAACGACCCATATCCCTAATACCAGTAATGCAAATAGCAATGAATCAGTTGTATCAATTCCATCAGAGATTGAAAATGCTATTATGATACCTATTGCAATTAAAAGCAAAATGAAAAAACCAAAGAAATTAGAAAAGTACAGTTTAATCTTATTCGGCTTGAATGCTTTTACAATCTTTTCATCATCATCTAATATTTGTTTAAAACTATTTATCATTTTAAGACCACCTCTTTTTGATAATTATAACATGTTTAGAAGACATTTGATTATATCTTCAAGAACTCTTTACTATATTTTTTAGTTAATCTAGTAGAAATATTAATGAACATATCCTATAATAGTTATATAGTGTATACTAAATATAGGAGGATATCGAATGGAACCATTAAATATTAAACAATTAAAGGACCAATTTTTAGAAATGTTACAAGCCATCTCAAAGATGGAAATTATGATAAATTTAGCACCCTTTTTGCAAGGAGAGGATGCTTTATTACTACATATTTATTTAAACGGACCTTCTAATCCATCTGTATTGAGTACTGAATTAAAAGTGACTAAAGGTCGTATTACAGCAATAATAAATAGTTTAGCTGAAAAGGAATACATTACACTTGAAATGGATGTTTCAGATAGAAGACGTGTTTTAGTTGGTTTGTCTAATCAAGGAAATGAATATTTAGAAAATAAATTAACCGCAGCTGATAAGCATTTTGAAAGAATTTTCGAAAAGATTGGATATCAAAGTACTAAAACATTTGTTGAATCATTAAATAATGTAATAACAATCGCAAAAGAGGTGGAATAATGAAACCAATGGTTGAATTTAAAGATGTTATGAAAACTTATCAAATAGGAACACAAGAAATAGTTGCCAACAACAACATTAACTTCACCATTTATGAAGGAGAATTTTGTGTCATTGTTGGACCAAGTGGTGCCGGTAAAACAACGATACTAAATATTCTAGGCGGGATGGATAAAGTTACCGAAGGAAAAATCATTATTGATGGCAAAGATATCAGTCAATACAATTTAAAAGATTTAACCTTATATAGAAGACATGATGTTGGCTTTGTTTTTCAATTTTATAATTTAATGCCACAATTAACAGCTTTAGAAAATGTTGAAATTGCAACTGAAATAACCAAACACCCTCTAGATCCTAAAACTGTTTTAGAACAAGTTGGGTTAACAGAACGAATTGATAACTTTCCCTCTCAACTTTCAGGGGGTGAACAACAAAGAGTTTCTATCGCTAGAGCATTAGCAAAAAATCCAAAGATTTTACTATGTGATGAGCCCACTGGTGCGCTTGATGTTGAAACTGGTACAACTATCCTAGACTTGCTTTACACCACATGTAAAACTCACAATAAAACTATTGTTTTAGTGACTCATAATCCAATTATTACCGAAATAGCAGACCGTGTTATTACCGTGAAAAACGGACAAATTCAATCGATAGATTTAAATAGTAATCCGCTTAACCCTAAGGAGGTCCAATGGTAGTGAAAAGCTATTTAAAGTACATTTTCAAAGATATCAAAACATTAGCTTCTAAACTAATAGCCATCATTATGATTGTGATGTTAGGCATCGGTTTTTTAGTTGGTTTATTAACAACCGCTCCTAATATGCGATTTAGTGTGGAACGTTACTATATTGATAATAATGCGGCTGATTTAGTAATTCAATCCGCTACACCATTAACAGAAAGTGATATTGATAATTTAAAACAAAGATCTGAAATTAAAGATGTTATGCCTTATTTCATGATTGATGAAGTTATTAAAATTCATGATGTTAATCGTATGGCTAGAATTATGTTATTAAATTTCAATGAGAATATCGTTGTTAATCAACTAAAACTAATTAAAGGGAGACTTCCTAATCCTAACAGCGAACATGTGGAAGTTGTTGTGGAACAATCTCAAGTTTATTTGGTCGATATTGAAATAGGATATCAAACCACTGTTATGAATCAAGTTTTCGAAGTCGTTGGGATCGTTCAACACCCTTGGTATTTTGCTTATGTTCAAGAGGTTTCTCCCCTCACTCAAAGACCTATTGAAACAATGATTTATACCGATGAATCATTTTTAGCCGATAAAACATATACGCATTTAGCCGTAACGATCAACAACCCACATAACTACAATCTATTTTCTCAAGAATACAAAGACTATATGGAAAATGTGGTTGATAATTTAGAACAAACCTACAATAGTAATTTTTACTATACAACAAGAAATCAAAATCAGAGTTATGTTAAGTTTCAAAATGACGTTAAAATAGTCGAGATAATCGCGTTAATTTTTCCCGCATTCTTTTTCTTAATCACAATATTAGTTTCCATGTCATCCATGACTAAAATTGTTAGTGATCAAAGAATCCAAATTGGTACATTAAGATCTTTAGGTTATTCAAAGATTAAGATTATGAATAAATATATTTTTTATGCCTTAATGGCCTCATTAATTGGTGTATTACTAGGTATTGGTTTAGGTATCTATTTTATACCAGCGGTGATTTATAATGCTTATTTAAACTCCTATAATTTACCTGAACTTACGATTGCGGGAAACTTTCTAATGATTTCAATCATCTCAATTGTGATGATTGTTGCTGTTGTTTTAGTAACAATGATAAGTATTGGAACTACTTTAAACGAAAAACCAGCAAACTTAATGAGACTTAAACCTCCAAAGAAAGGTAAAAAAATATTCTTAGAACGTCTAACTTTCATTTGGAAACATCTTAAATTTAGATATAAATCGACTTTTAGAAACATCTTTAGAAATAAACGTAATCTTGTTTTAACATTAATTGGAGTTGCCGGTTCTACTGCTTTACTATTAGCTGGATTTGGCATCAAAAACTCAGTGGATTATTCTGGAGATTATCAATATAAAGAAATGCAACTGTACGATATTGAAGTCACAGTAATTCCAAATCAGATAAATATTGTTTCGCTTAATGACTATGAAAAAATATATTTAATGGATTATACATTTAAATATAAAAACGATGATTATATCAATGTCGTATCACCAGAAAATAATTTACTTATCAATGATTTTCTCAATTTTAAAAATACAAAACGTCATGAAATATTAATGGCAAATGATTCTGTTTTAGTGACACAACAATTTGCGATAAAACATCATATCAAATCTGGCGATACCATAGAACTAGATTTTCAAGGTATAAAAACGACTTTTAAGGTCACAGAAATACTTGATTATTACTTTGGAAATCATATTTATATTTCCAAAAATCTTCTAGAAATTTCTTATCCAATTAATTATAATAAGATTTATGTTAAAACAGATTTAAAAGACACTTTAGCAATAGAAAACCTTAGACACGAGCTAAATCTTGACGATAATGTCTTACAAACATCTTTTGATTCAGATATTAAAGCTGTTTTTGAAAAAACTAGTGAAAGCATTAATAGTATTATTATCGTGTTAGTTGTATCTGCTTCTCTTTTGGCGATTATTATTAATTACAATATTACTTTAATCAATATTTCTACAAGACAGAAGGAAATCGCAACCCTTAAAGTATTAGGTTATTCTGAACGAGAAGTATCTGGTTATGTATTTAGAGAAACTTTAATCATATCCAGTGTAGCTATTTTGTTAGGATTAGGTTTAGGAAAATTACTTCACTGGTTTATTATTAGTCGTATTTTCTTAGATGGCGTCATGTTTGTAAATATTATAGATTGGTTAAGTTATCTAATCACAATTATCTTATCTTATGCTTTCTTAGGATTTGTTTATTTCATCTCAATAACAAAAATGCGTAAGATTGATATGGTTGAAGCCCTTAAATCATATGAATAAAGCAAAAACCATCGATTTCAACCGATGGTTTTTTATTACAAAGACTATAAAGTATCAATCAAATCATATAATGAATCTATGCCAAAATCAGTGTTTTCATAGTTTTTGGCACTTCCAATACCATATGTTATCATGTTTGCTGCTTTTGCAGCATCAATTCCAGTTACTGCATCTTCAATGACAACACATTCTGCACTAGTTAATCCTAATTTATTGGCTGCGGTTAAAAAAACTTCAGGATGCGGTTTACTATTTGAAATATCATTTCCATCAACAATAACATTAAAATATTCCCTAATATTTAATTTGTCAATAATTATAGAAGCATTTTTGCTAGAGGACCCAATAGCTAGCAAATAGTTTTTTCTTTTAAGATACTTGATCAACTCCAAAGCTCCTGGTAACAAGTCACTTTGTGATAAATTTCCCAATAATGAAACATAATAATCGTTTTTCATAGACGCAAGTTGCATTTTTTCAGTTTGGCTATATACTTTGGAACTATGGTTTAATAAAATATTTAGAGATTCCATTCTTGAAACACCCCTTAGCTGATGATTAATAGTTTTATCAAAATGGATATTTTCTCTATTCGCTATCATTTTCCATCCTAAATAATGCAAATCATCTGTAGAAACGATTACACCATCTAAATCAAATATAATACCCTTAATCATACTATTTTTTTGTTGCTTTCAATGAGAAATTTTGAATAGTAATCGAAATATCATATGTTCCTGGAATTTCATATCCTATATTCATGTTGGTTAAATATAAATCATTGATTGTAGAATTTAACAACGCACCTTTTTCTTGCGCTAATATCAATGCTCTACCAAAATAAGGAATTAAATCAATGTTAATCTCGTTTAATTGTCCCACTTTCAACCCGTTAGGCATAAAATCAACTTGTGGCATTTGATATATAAATTTTCCTGTGTTTCCTGATGTTCCTGCATCAATCATTCCATTTTCTGGCATTAAATTATATCTAGCATCAAAAAACGGAATTCCAAACCACATAAATTCTCCTGCATCTGCAGCTGCATTACTTCTAACTACGATATACATTAAAAATTGGGCAGTATGAAGATTACTATCATATTCTTCATCAGTCATAGAACGTTCTAAACTGTTCAAATTTATATTCAAACTTAAAACAAGATCATGAAGTTCATTAATTGATACATTTTCTTTCAAACCCTGTTGTAATAATAAATGTGGCCACGCTTCTTTGGGTTGTCTAGGATGCAAATATTCTTCACTCGCATTCAATATAAATGTTATTTCACTATTTGTAGGATTGATAATTAGTTTTTTTGAAACATCTTCTATAATATAATTATTGTTGATATATTCAACTTCCTTACCACCTAGTGCGTATTCATCTGCTAGTCCAAATCTATTACCAGCTTGACCTAATAACCAAGCAATTTGCCCTTCAGCATCTCCATAAGTTAAATTATAATCAATCGGATATCTATTTTCTGGTTGTGGCTCATTATCTGCTGGAGAAATCAAAAAACCATATTCAAATTTATTATCTTGAATCAATTCAATTTCTTTATCTTCAACATCTATAGGTTCATTTTTACAGGCGAATAATAAGATTGATCCTATCAAAATTAAGATTAATGTCATTGTTTTTTTCATAGTAAACTCCTTTACATTTTGATACTTCCACTGGTTAAACCGGTTATAAATTGTTTGGATGCTAATAAGAATATAATTAACAGTGGCAAACTAGAAATCACATAAGCTGCAAATGGTGCACCATAACCACCAGTCATTCCATAATATGAAGATGTGAAATTAACTAATGCAATTGGTAATGTATGCAAATTTTCTTGTAACAATACCAACGATGGCCATAAATAATCATTCCATCCGCCAATAAAAGAAATAATTACCAGTGTCCATAATATTGGTTTCGAAATAGGTATCATTACATGTCTATAAACTTGAAAATCTGAGGCACCATCTATTGTTGCGGCATCCAGTAATTCTGTTGATACGCCTGAGAATGATGTTTTCAAAAGAAATGTTGCAAATGGAATTGATCCTGAAATAGCAGGCAAAATAACTCCCCAATGATTATTTACCAAGCCCAATCTATTAACCAATTCATATTGACTGGTAATTGTTACAATTCCAGGAATCATTAATAATGAAATAATTAAGTAAAAAATAATATTCTTATATGGAAACTCGAATCTTACGAAAGCAAAAGCTGTTAATGAACCAATGAAAACAATCCCGATGGTTTCAATAATAGTTATATACAATGAATTAAATAAATATGGCTTAATTACTATCCATGCATATTCATAATTTTCAAAGCTCCAAATTTTCGGTAATCCAAATGGGTTAGTTTGATCATCAGAGATAGTTTTAAAACTCTTGATAAGTAGCATATACAGTGGATAAAAAGATAAAAATAACAGAATCAATATAATTAAAGTAAGTATGATTTGTACATAATACTTACGCATGAATTTAACAAACTCCATATTAATCATTCCCCTTTAATTTTTTCATATTAAAAATTGTAATTATTAACGTGATGAAGAAAATTACCATACCAATTGCAGATGCGTATCCATATCGATCGTAAGTGAAAGCTTCTTCATATAACATAAACGCAGGCACATTTGTCGCATTTGTTGTTCCTGGTCCACTTCCAGTAACTAAGACCTGCATATTAATGTTTTGTAATCCACCAATCAACCCCATAACAACGAAGTATTTAATTTGACCTTTTAATAAAGGTAAATCAATTTTAAGTATTCTCTGAAATAAATTTGCTCCATCCAATTTAGATGCTTCAATAACAGAGTGAGGAATACTTTGTAACCCAGCTAAATAAATCAAAAACGAAGTACCTGCTACCCATGGAAACCCAGTTAATATAATTGAAATTGGGGCCAATTTAGGATCAAAATACCAATTTTGATTTCCTATATTAAAGAAACCAATTACACGATTTGCTATCCCCGAATCCCCACCGGCAAAAACAATATATTGCCAAATTAATATAATAACTACAGATGGCACTAAGATAGGAATGATGAAAAGATATCTAAACAACGAACTAGTTATCTTACTTTTTAAATTAAATAATAATTCTGCCAACAAAATAGTCGCAAAATTACCAACAATCATACCTACAATAATAAATATAACAACATTGAATACACTTCTATAGAAAGTTTGTGAAGTAAATAATTCAATATAATTATCCAAAAAGATAAATTTACCTACACCAGCACCATTGGAGTTTGTAAACGAGAAAATCAAGGTTCTTATTGGAGGATAATAAGAGAAGACCAGCAACAACGAAAAAGAAGGTAACAGCCACAAAAAGGCCTGATACTGATATTTAGTTTTATGCTGGTTTTTTCTCATTTATTACCACTTCGTTTCATCGTAATTATTTTCTATTTTTAAAGCTTGAACCGTATTCTTAATAGTTTGAGCCAATGATTTAGCTACCTCTTCAGGTGTTTTAACACCATTATCTATATCTTGTAAACTCTTTATAAAAGCAGTGTTGTATGCATAACCTAACATTGCCCATGAGTTAACCGAACCCCAATATACACGATTATTAGTAGCAACATCTTCTTTGTCTTCTGTATAAATATCTAATAAATCTTGTAGATATGGTGCTATTTCAGTTGATGCATCTGGATTTAAAGGAATACCACCTTTTAAATCTCCAATTAAACGATTATTATTCTCAGGCGCAGTCAAGAACATTAAAAAGTCAACAGCACCTTCTACTGTACCTTTTTGAACTGCAGAATTTGTAATAAACCATGGAGTGGCTAAACCCGCTACACCTCTAATTGAAGGCGCATAGGCATGCTCTGTTGTTTCGGTTGTTAAATCAGGATAAGGCATTACGCCCCATTCGAAATCAACATTTTTGTTAATTGACAGTTTTCTAATTTCTCTACCTGTTACTTCAACCATTGCTAAATTTCCATTAACAAAATTAGTATGCGCATCATAACTTTGCCAGTTTTCTGGATAATATTCTGTTTTCATTTTGGTAACTTTAATATATTCATAATATCGATTACCTTCTAATGTTGCGTTAGCGCCTAATGCATTAAGTGTTGGATTCCATATTCCTTTATCAAAAGCTCTTACAAATTCTTCAGTATCGATTTTACCATTGACAGTCAACACATCTGACTCCGTCAATATATCTGAAAACATTGTTGATTCTAACACGATATCATACCATGTATATGTTGTTGTATAAGCTTCTTTATCTGTTTTAGTCTTGATATCACTTAGGGCTTGCAAAAATTCAGCGTATGTCTTTGGAATTTCTTCAACACCTGCTGCAGCTAAAATTTCTTTATTATACATAATGCCAACAGGAATTTTTTCAAGTGTGATAGTATAATATTTACCATCCGATGCCATGTTTTGTGCTAATTCTTCAGGGATATATAAATCTTTCCATGCTACATTACCTTCAACGTATTTATTAGGTTTGTCTAAATAATCATTAAGTGCAACATAGTAATCTTTCCCTAAATCCATATTAACGACTGTTCCATTTTGATAAGTGATATCTGGGGCAGTTTTATTGTTTAATTGTGGCACGAGAATCGCTCTATCACCATTAGAAGATGTTTTATTAATTTCAATTTTGTATCCTGGATTTAACGCTTCCCACTCTCTAGCTAACGTTTCTAGTGTATTATATGGAAATGGATTGGCTTCTGATGGAGTCATAATTGGCGTCGTATTAAAATTACCAATGTCTCCCCCTGCATCAACAACAATGGTTTTAATTTCGCCATCATAACCATTGTTATTGTCACAATTAGCTAGTAAACCTCCAAATACGATTAGAGATATTAAAATAAAGATTTTTTTCATATAAACTTTCCTTTCTTATACATCTAACTTTAACATCGTCAATTTGTCATGATGTATAACTTTATTATTGTAATTCAACCGAAATGTACCGTCTGACTTAAGAACTAGTGAATCTTTCGATAATTGTGCATATACTTTGCTTCCCTGATAAATAAAATGAATTTCAACCTCTCCCCAATATTCAAAATATTTTGGGTTAACTTCTAGATAATCGATATTTGGTTTAAACCCAAATAAACCTCTAAAAATACTATACCAACCACCAGCTATACATGCTGCATGTAATCCTAATTTTGCTTCATTATGACTATCAATAATATCTATTGCAACACTCTTGTACCAATAATCATGAAATTTATCATATTCTTGATGATCAATAGCTGCAATTGCATGAACTGGATAAGTTAATGAAGACGATGCTTCGCACATTTTTTCATAGTAATCCCAATTTTTTTCATAAGATGACTTTAGTATTGGAATATCTATATACGTAAAAAGCATGATGACATCAGGTTGTTTAATTATTTGAGACTCATGGTATAGGCCAGATTGTTTCATTTGAAAATTTTTAGCAGCACCATTGCCAGTTACTTCAAGCGTTGGCTTTAAATCAAAATAACCATCAAATTGAGGAATATAACCATCTTCAGTGACTACTTTTCTAATTTTTGAAGCGATCTGATTCATCTGCTTGATTAATATTTCATCCACCACAAGTCTTGTTTTTACTGATTCATTACTATTTAGCCATTTAATTGTTTCTTCAAAAATATAAGAAACGATAAAATTCGTATAGCTATTATTATTGACATAAGGGTGATGTTCATCAGTACCAGTAACTTGGTTGAGATAATATTCATCAGTTTTTTTGTCATATGTGACTCGACTTATAAAGTACTTAGCGATTTCAACTAACATTTCGATACCATATTCTATCATAAAGCGTGTATCTTTTGTAACCCGATAATACATTAAAATTGCATAAGCAATATCTGAATTAATATGGATTTGCATAAATGGATGTCTTGCGTAAGCCCAAACTTTCTCATCACCTTTTACTGATGAGCAGAAAGCAAATTTTGCCCCCTTTAAGCCTTCCAATTGTGCATTTTTTTTAGATTCTTCTAGTCTATTATATCGATACATTAATGTATTTTTCGCTGCATTAGGATTCGTCATAAGATAGACCGGAAATTGAAATATTTCAGCATCCCACCAAACAAATTGATTATACTTTTCGCCAGTCAAGTTCTTCGCACTAAGACTATGTACTTGATCATATCTATCTATGCCAATTAATGTTTGATAATTAGCGTACTTTAATAAAGCATCATCACTTTTATGACTTAGATTAATGTTAATCATGTCAAATGATGTTTTATACGCCATCAAATGGTCTTGATAATGTTTTTCAAATGATGTTTTTTTCATTTCTATCATATCTTTGTTATTAACTTCAACCAATGATTCATTTTCTTCTAAATCTGGTGTAATATGTACTGATACATATTTGAAAACTTCAATTATTTTTTCTTTCGTTGATGTTTGCGATTCATAGTAACATCCATCGTTAATTTCATAACTTTTATCTGCTTTAAAACTGTAAACTGTATGAAGTGAAACAGCACTTTGATGGTTATATTTTTCACCCATACTAAATAGATATTGATTTTGATTTGGCTCACCAATCAATTTAGATTTTTTCTGCCCATTTGTCTTGATCCAAGTATCTATTCCTGATTCTACGGTTATAGGTAAATCATGATTCATTTTTTCAACTTTAGCAGTAATAAAGTAATGATGATTATTTGAGAAAGATGCAAATCGTTTGAAGTTGAACTTAGTTTTGTTACCACGTTCATCTTGCCATATAACTTCCCGTATTAATGATCCATCATTGGTATCAATATATCTTACCCAGGTAAGTATTTGGCCTTCCCACGGGTAGAAGTATGAATCACCTATTTTAAATCTTAAAAATAAAATATCTGCAAAATTGATACATGAATCTTGAAATTCAAATTGTTTCGCTTCAAGCTCATTGATGTAGTATTTTCGCATGTATATATTATCTACATAGATTGATGGGATTTCAACAATCTCATCGAATAAACCTCTGATAAATCCACCTTGAACGTTTAAAGACCCAAATTCCTCAAACGAACCCCTTATCCCGAAATACCCATTACCTGTTGTAAAAAGTGCTGCATTATGTGCTTCATCTTTGATATCATATTTAGATTCTACTAGACAATTATTTTTCTCATTATATTCCAACAATTTTTAACCCTCCAAAGTGTGTATTAAACTAGCTGTATATATTCTCACTAAAAAATCGCTTGGGTGATTGATATTATTGGCCAATATATCTACCCCTTTTTTTGTTTTATACATAGTTTCAGTAATACTGCCCATATCTAGTAACGCAACACCATATTGTTTTTTTAAGTTTTCTAGTTCTGTTAAATATGATTCTTGATTTTGATTTTGAAGCGATAATGGATTTGCATAAATAGTATGCATTAAAATGATATTCGCATCCGAATTTCTTGCTTTTATTGACTTAATCATAAATTCAATATTGTCATGATATGTATTAGCTTTAACACCTAAAGAACCATCATTCATTCCGAATCCGATAATAACTAAATCCGGTTGATATTGGTTCACATTTAGATCCACATTTTCTTTTCCCCACAATGACATAGTTCCACCAAGACTGGTGTTAATAAAATTTACCTTACTATTATATGTATTTTCTAAATATGTTTTAAACATGGTACCAAAATCATCCATGTAGGGTTTAATACCTAATACTCCAGATGAATTTGCTCCAGTAGAAATACTGTCACCATTTAAAACAATTGTTACTTCTAAACCAGCTTCTAACTTTTCTTTAAATTGTTGAAGAGCTAAAGGTTGGTGGACAGGTGTTATCCCTGTCCACTTACCTTCATGTTTATATGTCACTGCTATTTGGTGCATCACTATACCAATGCCTTCAGTAAAAATAATTTCAGTTCCTGGTTCTTTTGCTTGATAGGTACTAAAAGCATATTCTTCTGGTAGGTTTTTTCCTGCAAGTTGTTCTGTAGTTAAATAAGGCATTGTTGATGTTTCACTACGAATAATGAAATTTTTATCAAAAGTATATTCCGTAATATCGTATTCTTTTTCTAGTGTATAATCACGAACAGAAATTATTTCCGTTGGTTCAAATAGTAGTTGACCACTAATAGTAGTACCATTATCTTCAAGGACAACAGTTTCATTGTAAATGATATTATCTTCCCATACCTTAACAATCATTTCTTTTTCTCCGTATTGATAAGTTAACTTTTTATTACATGCACTAAATAGTATAGCTGGCAAGAGTAAACCCAATAGCATTATTAAACGCTTTAAGGTTACTTTTGTTTTCATTTATGCTTTCTTTTTCTTAATAACAAATGTATAAACTACAAATCCAGCAGCGCCTAAAACAATTAAGCCTCCAACAACAGATATCCATACCCATGGAATGCCATTTGATGGTGTTTCTGGTTCAACTGGTTCTGAATCTACTGTAAATGGTACAGTAATGTTTCCACCTTCTGTTTCAATACTAACAACGTGATCACCAACTTCTAAAGTTTCTAAATAAGTTGCTTTAATTTTTAGGACGTTGTTTGCATATGTATAGTTAGTATCAGCTAATTCTGTTCCATTGACTTTTACAACGAAATCTAATTCTCGATTGTAAAATTCAATATTCATATCTGATAAACTACCTTTTTCAAATGAACCTTCTAAAGTAACTAGATATGGTTCTGGAATATAGTCTTGTTGTAATGCTTCTGCAGTAGCGTCTTTACCATTAATTAATTTAATTGTAACGGTATTTTTAGAAGAACTAGTTCCTCCACTACCTGCAATGTATAAATGACCTAAGTTATCAGATAATGACGTCTTTAATGCACGTGTGGTAATTCTATCTGCATCCATTACATCTCCGCCAATGCTAATTGAAAGATATTCTTCAATGACACCAGATACTTCTTCCATAACAGTTGAGAAATCAATAACTAAGTCATTTTCTAATGTAACATGTAAGATTTCAGTACGTTGTGCATCAAAGAAGCGGTTAGAATAAAGACTTAACATATATACTTCAATTCTTGCTCCATTTGTTCCTTCAGGAATTATTAAGAAAAATAAACCTTTATTGTCTTGTACACTTGAATCATCTGCTGTTGAGAAAATTTCAGGTTTTTCCATAATACCAAAACTAATCCATCCACCTGCTTCTTTAGTTAATGATTCAACTTTTAACGTCATTTGGAAGTTTCTAACATCAAATTTTTCTAATTCATAAAATAATCCATTACCTTTTTCACCGAGACCTTCACCAAAGAAAGTAGCTTGAATTGTATTATTGTTTTCTATAACGTAAGTATTTTCCCCAACAATCCAACCGCTTTGAGAATTAGTAGCATCCGTTAACGTAGTTACAGCTGCATCATATCTTGCTGTGAAGGCTGTACTGATTTCTTCTTCTAATAATGCAAATAGATTTGTTCTCACTGCATTTTTAGAATCTATTGCGATGTTAACTTTTTCAATTGTTGAAAGATCTAAAACATTGGTTTCAAATTCTACTATTTGTGCTAAAGCTAAATCATGAACTTTGGTAATAATTAATGCGTCTGCATCAGCAATTCTTTCACTCAATCCCGCAAATCTTGTTACTTGTTCAGGTGTAAATTCAGAATCATCTATAGAAATTTCTTTATCTTTTGCTGTTGTAAGTTGATTGATAGCTTGGTTAGCAGTGGTATAATCAACGATTGCATTTACTCTTGTTTCTAATTGAACTATGATAGATTCTAACTCATCTAAAATAATATCCCCACCAAGCTCACTAATTGCAGCTTGTAAAGTTGCTTGTGCAGCATCTAATCTATCTCTAAAAAAGTTTTTGTCAAATTCATATAATGTATCAATATCAAGATTAGCGTTAATAGCTTGAGCTGCTTGAACATTTGTGACAACTGATAAATCTTCTAACAATAATGTTTCTAACTCAATTAAATTAGATTTAAAGGTTTCAAACACACCTTCTGCTTCATAATAGGTTCTTCTTTGTGCATCAAGAATATAATTAGCTGTTACAGTTTGAATCGAATTATCTATATTTAGTGCACCTATTAAATAGTGTACGCTTGTTTTATCAACCATTTCAGCAAATAAAACATTTGAAGCTACCGTGAATTCATGCCCATTAATAGTTACTAAGACATCTGAACCTATTTCTTTCATAGAAAAAGTTATAATATCATTTTCTGCTACTAATTGATAACCTTTCCAAGCCGCATCTTCCCAATCACCTTGTTCTTCTAGAATGAATTCAGGTAAAGAAACGTGATGTAATCCAGATCCAACTTGAATAGCAACTAAATACTTATTAGCCACAGTTGTATGTTTAAGGAACTCAATCGATAAAACTGCTCCATTTCCACTAATATATGATCCTTGTGGACCAAAAAATGTGATTGCAACTGTACCAGGATCTAGATAAGAAAAATCAAACTGTGCTTCAAAATCTGTGACGTTGTAAGGTGTTCTAAAACCAGCTCTAGCACCAAATCCAGACGTTAGAGCCATTACGACACCTTTATCGTTTAATCTGTTTGCACCAAACATTCCTGGTTGCCAATGTGAGTAAAAATCCGTTACCGTTGACTCTTTGCCAATTACTGGTGGATTTTCTGGTAGTACTGCCGCGTTT
>Ga0265294_10001624_pt1 | contig 30306 bp, 28 predicted proteins | sample MunlanPumphouse3_FD_192504 | JGI IMG/M metagenome (GOLD analysis project Ga0265294, IMG submission 192504) | Groundwater microbial communities from a municipal landfill in Southern Ontario, Canada - Pumphouse #3 | ecosystem: Environmental > Aquatic > Deep subsurface > Groundwater | place...
TGAGGAGAAGAGAGAGACGTTGTTGCCCTCGACGGCTTTGCGCTCGGAGACATACTCCAAAAGGCGGGTCACATCGACGGACTTCGTAAGGAAGACCTCGGAGTCTGTCCTGCGCGGCAGAAGATAAGGTATTATCTTGTGCATCGGGTCAATGTCCCGAATGTAAGTGCCGTCACTTCTGTCCTTCCATCTCTTTTTGCTCATGGAGACCGAGACCATCCGGCGACGGCGCTGCAGGCACGTTCGCTTTTGGAGCGACATACAGCATTGTTCACTTAAAATACATTCCCGTAAGATATACGGACTTCCTCAGGGCATGAAGACCATGAACGTGGCATTGGGAAGGAGCCTCCTCAGCTCCCTCATGTCCGGATTATGAAGACGCACTGTATCCGCCCTGAATTTAACTTTACCCAATATCCTCGACACGACCTCTGACTCCGCCGTCCCGTCGACCTTCCAGGCACCAGCCTCCGGATCCGTGGATATGAAGATGGGGAGGCGCAGGGTCAGTTTCTCCTGCTCTGTGCATACGCCGGAGAGCAGTTCTATCTCATCCTTCCCGATCTCACAAACAGACCCGTCCTTTGTCCTGAAGGAGAAGTCGTTACTGTCTGCGTGCTCGATGAGTGTGCGTCTGCCAACGGGGATACAGGAGTTCGTGTCACGTATGAAGTCACTGATTTCCACACCCCAGCAGTGCGTTGCGCCGATATAACTCTGCTCCGACCACCATGATGGCGGGGTGAGGATGAGAACATAAAATACGAGCAGATGCCTAACACCGCTTATGGCAGATAACGAAACGCTTAAGATGCTGTCCACGCACCCCTGCTACAATGAGGAGGCTCACAGGAAATATGCCAGGATGCATGTGCCCGTGGCACCCCGCTGCAATATCCAATGCAATTACTGCAACAGGAAATACGACTGCAGCAACGAGTCCCGGCCGGGGGTGACCAGCGACATCCTCACCCCGGAGGAGGCCGCGGACAAGATAGCGTACGTCAGGGAGCGTATACCGGAACTGAAAGTAATAGGCATAGCGGGCCCAGGCGATGCCCTGGCCAACGAGAGCACCTTCAAGACGCTGGAGCTGGTGAAGGAGAGATTCCCGGATCTGACCCTCTGCGTATCCACTAACGGCCTCATGCTGCCTGAATACGCCCAGAGGCTGTACGACCTCAACGTCCGTTTCGTGACCGTTACCATGAACGCCTGCGACCCGTCGGTATCCGAGAAGATCTACAGCACCGTCATCTGGGAGAGAAAGCGTCTCACCGGCAGGCCTGCGGCGGAGAAGCTGCTGGAGAGGCAGCTGGAAGGAATAAAGAAAAGCGCGGACCTGGGCATGCTCGTGAAGGTCAACATCGTCATGATCCCGGAGATCAACCAGGATCATATACCTGATCTCGTAAGGAAGGTCAGATCCCTGGGGGCGCACATAGTGAACATCCTTCCGCTCATACCTGTTGAGGGCACCAAGTTCGCCGACCTGAGGGCTCCCACCCCGGAGGAACGGAGAAAGCTGATGGATGATTGCTCTGCGGATGCGAAGATGATGCGCCACTGCAAGCAGTGCCGTGCTGACGCCATAGGGATGCTGTCCGACGATCGGTCAGCGGAGTTCGCCGGATGCGGCAAGAAAGGATGCGGTCCCGCCAAGGAGCGTGTCTCCGATATAATGGAGAAGGAGGAGGTCAAGGTGGCGGCGGCATCCTCCGACGGTAAAAGCATCGACGGAGGGTTCGGGAACACCGAGGCGTTCAGGATCTACGCCTCCGACGGCGAGACCGCCCGCTTCCTGAGAGAGGTCAGAATGGATACCGGCACACAGCTGTCCATGGGGGATCACGCAGACCACGTGTCCAGGTCAGTCGAGGCTGTCAGGGGGTCCGATGCAGTCGTCGTGAGGGAGATCGGCCACAGGCCCGCCGACGAGCTGGAGCGCCTGGGCATCATCTTGGAGATATCCAAAGGTGATGCGCTGACGGCCGTTCTCAAAGCCGCTGCCCGTGCCAGGAAGGCGCTTTCGGGCAAAGGTGTTTGAGGGCCGCATGGCTCACGGTCCCGAGCTCTGCCAGGGAGCATGTCAGCATCCCTTTCACAGGCATGATATCGGATTCCCGCGGGGAGCATGATATTTAAATGAGCATTATATCCCCAACGACAGAGGGAGATCACCGAAATGGATGCGGAAGAGCTCAGAAACGCGTATATAGGATTCTTCAAAGAGAGAGGGCATGCACAGATAGCTTCAGCATCCCTGGTGCCTGAGAACGACCCCACCGTGCTCTTCACGACTGCGGGCATGCACCCTCTTGTTCCCTACCTTCTCGGGGAGAGCCACCCCATGGGGAAGAGGCTCGTCAACTGCCAGAAATGCATCAGGACAGGGGACATAGATGACGTTGGCGATTCCGGCCACCTCACCTTCTTCGAGATGCTGGGCAACTGGTCTCTCGGAGACTACTTCAAGAAGGAATCGATCGGATTCAGCTACGACTTCCTCATCAGAGTGCTCGGGTTCAAACCCGACCAATTGGCCGTGACAGCCTTCGAAGGAAGAGGCACCATACCCCGCGACGAGGAGACAGCGGACATATGGAGGTCCCTGGGCATGAGGGACGATCAGATCTTCTTCTACGGCATGAAGGACAACTGGTGGGGCCCTGCGGGAATAACCGGGCCCTGCGGACCGGATACCGAGATATTCTACGATAACGGTCAGCCGAAATGCTGCGATGACTGCGGCCCCTCCTGCCACTGCGGGAAGTACACAGAGATCTGGAACAACGTGTTCATGGAGTACTTCAAAGACGACAAGGGAGACTATACTCCGCTGAAGCAGAAGAACGTCGACACCGGGATGGGCCTGGAGAGGGTCATTCGGATACTGCAGGGAGTGCCTTCGGTCTACGAGTCCACCATATTCAAAAACCTGATCGACGGCATCGCCAGGGTATCCGGCAGAGAGTATGAGGGCGAGAATATCCGCATGTTCAGGATAATAGCGGATCACGTGCGCGCTTCCACTTTCATGCTGGCAGACGGGGTGATGCCTGCCAAGATAGGGCGCGGATACATACTCAGAAGACTGATAAGAAGAGCATCCCGATACATGAGCCAGCTCGGATACGATGAGGCATTCATGGCGGATCTGGCAGAGATAGTCATCGCTGACTACGGGGACACCTACCCTGAGCTCAGGAAGAATGAGAAGATGACGAAGATGGCCATGTCCGGCGAGGAGAACAAATTCAGGAAGACCCTGCGCAAAGGGCTCAGGCACTTCGACAGCATGGCCTCGGAGAACGAGGGAAGGGAGCTCATGGACGGGGAGCAGGTATTCAGACTGTACGACACCTACGGATTCCCCATCGAACTGACCGCAGAGCTTGCGAGGGAGAGAGGGCTGAAAGTGGATCTGGAAGATTTCGAATCCAGATTCAAGGAGCATCAGGATAAGTCACGCAGCGGAGCGGAGCGGACCTTCAAAGGAGGCCTGGCCGACCATGGGGAGGCCACCACGAGGCTGCACACGGCCACCCATCTCCTGGATTCAGCACTCAGGAAGGTCATAGACCCGAACATCACCCAAAGGGGCAGCAACATAACCGCGGAGAGACTGAGATTCGACTTCAACCTGGACAGGAAGGTCACGCCGGAGGAGATAGCGCGGATAGAGGCCCTCGTCAACGAAGCCATAAAGGCGGATCTTCAGGTGATCTGCGAAGAGATGCCCTACGAGGAAGCGCAGAAGCGGAACGCCATCGGGGTATTCGGGGATAAGTACGGGGAGAAGGTGAAGGTCTACACGATAGGCGATGTGTCCTGCGAGATCTGCGGCGGCCCCCATGTGAAGCGTACGGGCGAACTGCAGGGATTCAAGATCACGAAGGAAGAGAGCTCGGCAGCCGGCATAAGGCGCATAAGAGCCGTGGTCGGCAAATTCGACTGAGTCTACGGACGGTCTTCCCGCTGTCCGTCAGCAGATCTGATGGCACGGGGAGGCTCCCTGTTCCTTTCCCGGCAGAGATGCGGAACGGTGCCCTTTAAATCATAGATTCATATCATGCGACTGATGATCAGGATAGGATACATGGGTATCCCCCTCTCGAATTCAGAAAAGGCCGCCGAACTGATGATCCAGAGAATGGATGACGACGTGGAGCTGGTGCCCCTTATAGATTCTGAGAGCGTGACGAAGGCCCTCCTCAGCGGGGACATAGATTACGGCGTGGTAGCTGTCAGGAACATGGTGGCGGGCCCCGTCGTTGAAACGGAGGAAGCACTGAGGAACAGCCCCTCCATCGTAAGCGTTACCGAGATCAGCCTGCCTATACACCACTGCATATTCGTGAAGCATGAGGGCGCAGAGATAGACAGCATAGCATCTCACATACAAGCGCTGGGACAGACATACAATAATGTGGAGCACATGTTCCCCGGGATCAGGAGAGTGGGGGTAGCCGATACGGCCCTGGCCGCAGAGATGCTGTCCGACGGAAGGCTTCCGGAGACCACGGCCGTACTGTGCACAATGGCCGCCGGAATGCATTACAAACTGCATCTTCTCGAAGAGAACGTAGAAGATGATCCAGAGAATTGGACTGATTTCGCCCTTCTTAAGAAGGACTGAGCCTTCGGATATCTTTTTAACGGAGCATATGCATCGCTTTAAGCGGATGTGAAATCCGTGAAGCATACAGACGAAAGGAGGACTGATTATATGCCAGACATATTGATCGAACGAAAGAACACCCCCTCTGAAGTATGCTTTTACTTTTACGGCAGGTGATCTCCCATGACCAAGGAAATCTGGGTCAGGGCAGATATGCCCGATGATAAGGAGGAACGCAAGGAGCTCCTCATAAGCGCCATCGAATCCGGGGTCACCACTGCGATCGTCAGACCTGAGGATGCGGACCTGTCCTCTCTGGGTAAGATGAAGCTGATAACCGACGGCGACGATGTCAGGATAGTGGACATACGGTCTCCGAAGGACCAGGAGAAGGCCATGTCCCTCGCCGGCAAGTGCAGTGCTGTGGTCATCTCCTCCTCTGATTGGACCATAATCCCCCTGGAGAATATGATAGCCAAATTCGCAGGCACCGGAACTAAGGTCCTGGCCTGCGCCTCAGACCCCGAGAATGCGGTTCTTTATCTGAAGACCATGGAGAAGGGAGCGGACGGAGTGGTCATATCAGTCGATGACCCGGGGGAGATAAGGAGATTCTCTCATCTGCTCAGAGACTCCTCCGGACTCGAACTGAAGGAGGTGGAGGTCACCGCGGTCAGGAACATCGAGATGGGGGACAGGGTCTGCGTGGACACTGTGAGCCTTATGTCCCCTGGAGAAGGCATGCTGATAGGTTCCCAGGCAGGATGTCTGTTCCTTGTGCAGTCCGAGAGCGAGGACAGCGGCTACGTGGCACCCAGACCGTTCAGGGTCAATGCCGGTGCCGTTCACGCGTACACGCTTACCCCGGAGGGGAAGACAAGATACCTGGAAGAGCTCAGATCCGGCGAGCCGGTGATGATAGTCTCCAGGAACGGCAGCTCGAGGATATCCTCTGTCGGAAGATGCAAGATCGAGGTGCGGCCCATGATCTTGATCGAGGCCAGGTACGGCAACGACAGATACTCCACAATCCTGCAGAATGCGGAGACCGTCAAACTGGTATCCTCTGACGGCGCCATCTCGGTGACCGAGCTCGAACCGGGAGACAAGGTTCTCGCCAGGATAGAGGGCGGAAGCCGCCACTTCGGCATGAGGATCGAAGGTACCCTGAGGGAAATCTGAGATGAGGATCTGTGCCTCGATCAGCAGGGCCGCGGACCTGGCCTACGCATCAGATGCGGATATGGTGGAGATCAGACTGGATCTTCTTGACCGTGTTCCGGACACGGGGGGCATGGAGACCATTGTCACATTCAGGAACGGATTCGATGCATCCCTTTTGCCGGAAGGGTTCAACGGATACGCGGATGTGGGGGAGGGCCCCCTTCCGGACACGGGCATCAGGATTATCTCGTCACACCACGACTTCGAAGGCACCCCTTCCTCCGCGGACATCGTCGGCAGGCTCAGCCGTATGGGCTCCGACATAGCGAAGGGCGCCTATTCCGTAAGGGATTTCAGAGACCTTGCGAACATACTCACGGCATCTGAGTCCCTGGAGAGGGAGCATGTGCTGCTGGGCATGGGACCTCTGGGGATGATAACCCGGATAAGGCAGTCCGTCCTCGGCAACAGCTTCACATTCGCCTATGTGGGAGAGCCCACTGCACCGGGGCAGCTGAGCCTCGAAGAGATGAGAGCGCTTGGAGAGAATTGCATGATAACGGGGATCGTGGGCTATCCCCTGGGCCGATCGATGTCACCCGCCATGCACACCGCGGCATACAGAGAGAGCGGGATACGCGGCAAGTACCTCGCCTTCCCCTCGCCTTCCCTGGATCTCATAGAGGAATGCATCAGAGGATACGGCATAAGAGGGCTGAACGTCACCGTTCCGTACAAGACCGCTATGATCGGGCACCTGGACCGCCTGAGCGGGGATGCTGAGGAGGCGGGCGCGGTCAACACCGTGGTCAACGATTCCGGGGTATTGAGGGGCCACAACACGGATATAGACGGCGTGATCGGCGCCTTCGAGGAAGCGGATTGCGAGATCGAGGGCATGAGAGCCCTCATAATGGGATCGGGAGGAGCCGCCCGTGCATGCGCGGCCGCCATGATGCGGGAGGGCGCAGAGGTCACCGTCACCGGAAGGAACAGGGACTCCCTTTCCGGGATCGCTTCGGACATGGGTATCGGGACGGTCCCTCACGGAACAGCGGACATCAGCGATTACGACATAATAGCGAACGCCACGCCCATAGGCATGTACGCCGAGGGAGAGTACCCGGCGGACGTAAGACATCTGTCGGAGCGCCATATCGTGTTCGATATGGTCTACGGCGCCAGAACCGGGCTCATAGATGCTGCCGAATCGAAGAAATGCAGGATCGTGTCAGGGGAAGACATGCTGGCGGTGCAGGGGGCCCGTTCCTTCGAGCTGTGGACCGGGAGAGGCGAGATGTTCAGGGTAATGAGGGATGAGCTGTGACCGGGCACGGAAGATCATACGGTGCGATAACCGTGATAAACGCCATGCCCTGCGGCATAGGCGCCACGATCGGCGTGGACCTCGTGACGGATTCAGTATTCGATGTCGAGGGCAGCGAACGGGAGGTCATCATAAGGAACGATCCGTCGGAGGATGACGGCATGACAAGGCTGTGCGTCTCCGCCGCATACTCCCGGATGGGGATCCCCGAGCCTCAGGGATGGAGGCTGGAGATCTCCTCTCAGATCCCCGTATCCAGAGGATTGAAGAGCTCCAGTTCCGCCTGCAACTCCGTACTGTCCGCCATATTCGACGAGTATGACTTCAAGATCGGGACGATGGACATGATCCGCATGGGCGTGGCATGCGCCAGGGCCGCTGGGGTGACCGTTACGGGCTCTTTCGACGATGCCTGCGGCTGCCACCTAGGAGGATTCGTCATGACTGACAACACCCGTGACCGGCTGATGCTGCACCGGAACCTGGGGTCGTATGACGTGGTTATCTGTGTTCCTGACGGCAAGATCAGGAAGAAGGGGCTGCGGACCGACAATCTGAAGGCATGCGCGCAGACCATACGGGATGCTATATCGGTCTCCGAGACGGACCCGTTCTCGGCGATGACCATCAACGGCAGGACGATAGCCTCTGCCTCCGGCATAGATGACTCGTGGGCTGAATGCGCTCTGAGACATGACGCTCTCGGGGCCGGCGTCTCGGGATCGGGGCCGGCGGTGGCCGCTGTCTTCCGCCGGGGCACGGCCAAAGAGTTCATCGGGGTCTGCGGGAGCGGATGCATATCAACGAGGACAAGAGACGCTGAGGTCCTGATGAGACCTGATGCGGAGGAGGGTCGGGAATGATGTATACGACAGGCAGAAGAGTGAGATTCTCTCTTTTCGGCACGAGCCACGGCCCCTGTGTGGGGTGTGTTCTGGAGGGCATGCCGAAGGGGATGCCCGTGGATGAGATGCGCATAGCCGAGGACATGGAGCTCAGACGCCCCAAGAAGGGCATAGGCACTCCCCGCAGGGAGGAGGACAGAGTAGGAATACTGCAAGGAGTGCAAGACGGCAAGACAGACGGCACTCCGATCCTCCTCGCCATAGACAATTCGGATACTGACGGCTCGAAATACCTGAGATTCGCGAGAACGCCCCGGCCGGGTCATGCGGACCTGCCGGCCCTTGCGAAATTCCCGGGCTACGACATAAGGGGGGGCGGGCAGTTCTCGGGAAGGCTGACCGCGCCCATTGTGGCTGCCGGGAGCATAGCGAAACAGCTCATACGCCGTTCCGGGATAGAGGTGTCGGCTTTCTCCAGATCCATAGGCGGGATCATCGATGATGGAGAGAGAAGCATTACGGATGCCTCGGGATCGGGGGCTTTCGCCACCCGAGCATGCACCGAAGAGCTGGATGCCACGATGGAGAGGGAGATAATCTCCGCCTCGTCCGACGGCGACAGCGTGGGCGGTGTGGTGGAGTGCATAACGACAGGTCTGCCGATAGGATTCGGAGGGATATGGTTCGAGGCTCTTGACTCCGAGATCGCCGGGGCTGTATTCAGCATCCCCGCCTGCAAAGGAGTGGAATTCGGAAGAGGCTTCGGACTGGCGGGTATGCGGGGCTCGGAGAGCAACGACCCTTTCTTCGTGAAAAACGGCATAAAATGCAAGACCAACAACATGGGAGGCATACTGGGAGGCATGAGTGACGGGGCACCGATGGTATTCAGGGCCGTGTTCAAGCCCACGCCCTCCATAGCCAAACCGCAGAGGACAGTGGATATAGAGACGATGAAGAACGCAGAAGTATCCGTGGAGGGGAGGCACGATCCGTGCATAGTCCCCCGGGCCGTATCCGTCGTAGAGGCCGTGACCGCGCTGGTCTTGGCCGATCAGATGATGCGCGACCCGGGAAGGAGCGTGTGACCCCGTCGGATATCTGATGGAGGATATAGAAAAGAATATATAGCGTGATACATGCTAACACGTATCACGGGAGGTAAAGGGAGCATGTTCGGAAAGAATGTAAGAATGGAGAGGATAGTAGACAGGAGAACCGGCAACTGCGTCATAGTTCCCATGGACCATGGTATATCCATAGGCCCTACGGACGGTCTTTTCGACATGAAGCAAACAGTCGATGCCGTAGCCAACGGAGGAGCCACCGCCGTTCTGATGCACAAGGGAGTGGTTCGGTACAGCTACCGTGCCGGAGGACAGGACATCGGCCTGATACTGCATCTGTCCGCCTCAACGGACGTGGGCGTAACCAATAACAGCAAGGTATTGGTGGCCAGCGTATCTGAGGCTCTCAAGATGGGCGCGGATGCGGTATCCCTTCACATAAATGTCGGAGCGGAAACGGAGCCGGAGATGTTGTCCGACCTGGGCAACGTCGCCAGGGAATGCGAGGAATGGGGGATGCCCCTCCTGGTGATGGCGTACCCCCGCGGATCCAAGATCACGAACTCCTATGACCCGAAGCTTGTGGCCCACAGCGCCAGAGTTGCCACCGAATTGGGGGCGGATATCGTCAAATGCAGCTACACGGGCGATGTGGACTCATTCAGGGAAGTGGTCAGGGGAACCCTTGCTCCGGTCGTCATAGCCGGAGGTCCCAAGATGTCCTCGGACCATGACATACTGTGCATGGTCCGCGATTCCCTGGAGGCGGGGGGCAAGGGTGTCTCCATAGGCCGCAACATCTTCCAGCACAGAGATGTAGAGGGCATGACACGAGCCATATCAGATATCGTCCTCAGAGATGCCAGTGTCGAAGAGGCGATGAAGAATATAAGGAAGAGATGAGGGGAAGAGCATGATCCTGGAATTCGGAGGCGGACACGCGGAGGGCACCGTCTCCCCTCCGCCTTCCAAGAGCCACACTCACAGATCCTTCTTCGTTGCCGGCATGGCAGAAGGGCAGAGCCGCATATCAGGCCCGCTGATGTCAGCGGACACGAAGGCGACTCTGTCGGCCGTCAGGTTCATGGGAGCCGACGTATCCGTGCGCGAAGGAGAGGTGCTGATACGGGGAGGGAGCATGCAACCGGGCTCAGGGACGGTGGATGTCCTGAACTCCGGGACCACCATGAGGATCTTCGCCGGCATAGCGTCCCTTTTCAGCGTCCCTGTGACGATAACGGGGGATGAGTCCATAATGAGAAGGCCCATGGGCCCTCTTCTGGATGCTCTGACTTCCATGGGCGTTTCCTGCGTATCCCGCAACGGATTCCCTCCCGTGACCATAACCGGACCGAACAGAGGCGGGGATGTGAGGATCGACGGCAGCGTAAGCTCCCAATTCGTGTCCTCCATAATGCTGGCGGCCCCTATGATGGAGAAGGGCGCATGCATACACGTGGGAGGCGGCCTCGTCTCTGCACCATACGTCGGTATAACAGAATCCATAATCAGGAAATTCGGAGGAGACGTCAGGAAAGCAGGGGATCTCATTGAGATCGGTAACCGGAGATACCGTGCCAGCGACTACCCGGTGCCTGCGGACTTCTCCTCCGCAGCGTTCCCCCTTGTGGCCGGCGCCCTGGGAGGCAGAGTGACCGCGACAGGATTGGATCCGGCGGATGCACAGGGAGACAAAGCGATAATGGACATCCTCAGAAGGGCGGGTGCTAAGGTCATCTCATCCGGCAGCTCCGTGACCTCGGAAAAGGAGGACTTAGAAGCCGTCGACGTGGACATGGGGGATACCCCGGACCTCTTCCCGATCGTGGCAGTGCTGCTGAGCACCGCCAAGGGGACCAGCAGATTGCACGGAGCACCTCATCTCAGATTCAAAGAGAGCGACCGCATTGAATCCACCGTCAGGATGATCAACACCCTGGGAGGGGATGCCACCGGAACGGAGGACGGATGCATAATACGCGGCGTGGCCCGGCTCAGAGGGGGCAGCATAGATCATCTGGACGATCACAGGATAATGATGGCGGCTGCCGTGGCCTCCCTGGTGTGCAGCGGGCCGGTGTCAATGAAGGATACCGGGTGCCATACCGTATCATATCCTGAATTCGTGGAGCAGATGGTCTCCCTTGGCATCAAGGTGGTAAGGAAGTGAGGCATATGGAGAAGGCTAAATCCGATATACGCAGAATAGATGACAACATAATCGAGCTGATAGGCGAGAGACTGAAGAGATCCAAAGAGATAGGCATGATAAAGGCCGAGAGATTGGAGGGCGTAAGGGACATGGAAGCCGAGATGGCCATGGTGGACAGGTTCAGAACCATGGCTGAGATGGTAGGCCTTCATCCTGATGCCGCAGAGGACATCTGCAGGATAATCATAGAGCAGACGACCAGCGTTCAGGCCTCGATACCCCGGAGACCCGCCGATAAGAAGACCATAGCCATAATCGGCGGCGAGGGGAAGATGGGCAAGATGATGAGACGCCTCTTCGAAAGATCGGAACATGATGTCATCTCCATCGATCCTGTGATGAAGGGCGGGCTCCGACTGGAGAACGCTTCCGCAGCGGACGTCGTGATCGTCTCCGTGCCCATATCATCCGTCTCCGATACGCTGAGATCTTTAGACCGGGTCTGCAAGGAGGATGCGCTGATATTCGACATATCATCCCTCAAATCCCCATTCATAGATGTACTGAAGGAGATGGGGCATCGGAGGAAGGTCTGCTCCGTGCACCCGATGTTCGGCCCCTCCGTGAGATCCATGCACGGCCGCAACCTGGTGATCTGCGACTGCGGCTCGAAGGCTGCCGTGAAGGAGGCCGCGGATCTGATGAGGGACCAGGGCGCCAACATGAAGACAATGGATGTGGATGAGCATGACCGTTTCATGTCCTACGTACTGGGCCTGAGCCACATAGTGAACATAGCGTTCTTCACCGTACTGGAGAGGAGCGGCATATCATTCAGGGAACTGTGCTCTGTGGGATCCACCACCTTCGATAAGATGGTGGACACGAATATGTCCGTGGCCCTGGAGGACCCGTACCTGTACTACGAGATACAGCACCTGAACACCAACCGCGACAGAATGCTGGACGAGCTCAGCGGTGCGATACATGACGTGGCCGAGGCTGCGGTGAGCAGGGATGCCGCCTCGTTCAAGGAACTGATGATCCGGGGCCGCGAATACTTCGAAGAATGAGCGGGACCGTCCCGCGAAACCCTTTCCCCTCTTCATCAGCCGGTCTGTGTATGTTCGCGGTGCCCGAAAAATGGATGCGGCACGATCTGGACATGATGTCCATACCGCATTGGGAATGAATCAGAAGTGGACTGGGCGCGATTTGAACGCGCGACTTCTTGCTTGCAAAGCAAGCGATCTTCCAGCTGATCTACCAGCCCATTAGAGTACGGGGAGAGTCGGGATAAATATAAAACCTTCGTGCTTGTACTTTCAGGGAGTGGCTTGGTGCACCGATATGGAGAAGGAAAAATTGAGAAATGAGATAGCTTTGATAGATCAGGAGGTCATCGGGCTTGTTTCCAGAAGAACGTCTCTTGCGGAGAGGATAGGCCGGATGAAGATGTCCGAGGGGTTGCCCATAAAGGACCCTGCGGTCGAGGCGAAGGTTATAGCGAGATACCGCAGCTACGCCGAGATGGAGGGATTGGATCCCGAGGACGGAGAGAGACTGGCGAAACTGCTGATAGAGATCGCCATCAAGAAAGAGACTCAGAGATAGGCCTTGTAATCGTACCTTCCGTCCTCTATGCGTGCGAGAACAGTTTCCGGTATGACGTTCAGATCCTGGATCCTGAAATAACCGGAGACGACGGGCCCTCCGCCGGCGGCCGTGAGGAGCCTTACCCTGCACTTGGCGAGACCGTAGGGTCTTGTCAGAGGGCCGTCCTTTATCCTGACTATCTGAACCTTATCATAGGCCACCGTGGTTATCACACGGTCTGCCACGCCCCAAAGGAATGAGAAGTGGTTCTCGCCTGTATCCATCTCCACTATCCTTCGTGAGAATGCACCGTGGGCGAAGAATATGACTATCGAGCACGCAGAGAGGAAGTAGAGCCCTGTGGCCAGACCGGGATCCGCAACACCAAGCTCTGTCGCCCAGTATATGATAGCGAAAAGAACGGCCATGCATGCGGCTGACCACATGGCCGCATGCACATAGATCGTCTTCGCTGCGGCCCCGGGCTGCTTGATGGGGTCCCTTTCATAAACGAATTCGGGTATGACCTGCGACATCACAGCATCTATCGTCTTCCTGTCCTTGAGAGGGCATATGAGCGGCGAAGGCTCGTTGTTGTTCCCGCCCTCGGAAGAGCCGAGACCCACCACCTCAGCCTCCAGGAAGTATCTTCCAGTAAGCCTGGCTATGAGGGGACTCTTGAGCCTGACGGCATTTATCTTATTTACTTTGAAAGAAGTATTGTACAACCGGATCATGCCGCATTTGATGTAGACCGTGTCCTTTATGCGGTATATTTTGTAATTATAATAGTGGAACAACTGCACCAGCATCGGGATCACAGTAGAACTGAAGAACATGAGCAGCGCAACGATCAAAGTTGCGTTCATGCCCCCTCCGATCATCATGGAGTAGGCCTCCATTATGCTGACTCCCAGGAAGAAGGCCCCGATGATCGTGGCGATCGTCGGCTGGGACAGAATGGAATGCAGGACTATGTCCTTGTTCGATATGCTCACCACCGACGGTATCACGTTGTCTTCGGTGTGGGCATCGAGATTGCTGCCGTACATCTTCCTTGACAGCTCGTGCCTTATCTTATCGGCCAGGTCCATTCTCAGGACCACCGCGGCCTCCGGCGTTATGGCATTCACTGAGGAATTGATGTTGAACATCAATTTGGATGTGCCGATTATACGATTTATCACTCCGCGGTTGACATTTATGCTGGCGATCTTGTTATAGGGTATCCTCTGATCGCGTTTGAATACAGTGTCCCTGACTATGAGTAGGTCGGTCTCCCTGAATGTGACCGTGGTCCTGCGCCAGCGCCAATACAGCATGACGGCGGCCACCGCCACGGATCCCAGGTATGCGATGGGGATCAGCAGGAGCAGTCTCGGGTCCGAATTCTCTTCGGATATCAAAGGCAATACTATGATGAAGAAGAGGATGAATGCGGCATAGAGGGTGTTCTCGATCACCACGGACCAGTGGTAGAGCATGGGTTCGTCCAAGGGGATGTCCGGAGATCCGGTCCCGTCCTGCACGGCATCTTCCGGCATCAGCTCCTCTCTTTGACTATCTTATTGACGTATTCGTTGAGGCTGTCGGCTATGTCCTCCGCAACGTTCCGCTCAAGATGCTGTATCGAGGCCACGCCGCCGGCGGTGGTTATGGTGACGTCCGCCAGACCGAACATATTGTCTATGGGGCCCCGGGACACCTCCAGCTGGTGTATCCTCTCGACCGGCACTATCTCATGGCTTATGAAGATTATACCGCGCCTGACATCTATCCTGTCCTCCCCGATCCTGTACCTGTAGCGGGCATAGTATATCGCGGGACCCACCAGGATATAGATCGTCAGAAGGATCGTAAACAACGTTACAGGCCAGAATATTGCATCCGATCCGATCTCGCGGTAGTACAGTAAGAACACCGCATACGACGCCAGCAGTATGGCCAGAACAAGGAGATTCCTAACGTACATCGAGGTCCTGGCTCTTTTCTCCAGCGCCCTGTAGCCGTCCTTGGTGAGGCCGTCCTCGCCTATCTCGAAATCCTCAGATGCCATCATACTCCCCCGTGCACTCTTGATACCGAATACATCCTTAACATCATCCCAGATATGCGCCGTTGGCGCCGTTGGAGACCAGTTTGCGGTATTTCATCTGGACCCCTGTGACTTCCCTCACGGGGGGTACGGCTTTTGCGATGCGGTCCTTGATCTCCGCATCGGAAAGCCTTACGCTGAGACTCCTTCCGGGTATGTCTATATCCACGATGTCGCCGTCTCTGACGGCGGCTATGGGCCCCCCCTCATAAGCCTCCGGGGATACGTGCCCTATGGCTCCGCCCCTTGATGCGCCAGAGAACCTTCCGTCGGTGATCAGTGCCACTGAATCTCCGAGACCCCTGCCGATTATGAGGCTGGTGGGGGAGAGCATCTCCGGCATTCCGGGTGCCCCTTTGGGCCCCTCATATCTTATTATCACCACGTCGCCGGGAACTATCGCCCCCGACAGTATCGCCTCTGTGGCCGCTGCCTCTCCGTCGAAGGCCTTGGCCTTCCCTGAGAATCTCATCATGGCAGGGCTGACGGCTGCCTGCTTCACTACGGAACCTGCAGGTGCCAGATTCCCTTTCAGAACCGCTATTCCCCCCTGCTCGTGATAGGGATCGTCCAACGGGCGTATTATGTTCCCGTCCAGGATCTTCGCGCTCTCTGCTATCTCCCTGACGGATCTTCCGGACACGGTATCCGCATCCTCCAGCATACCCGATAGCCTCTTCATGACCGCAGGTATGCCTCCCGCGTTGTCCAGATCGCCGATGCTGTACGGCCCGGACGGACGGATGCTTGTTATGTGGGGCACCTCCCTGGAGATCCTGTCGAAGTCCTCCAGCCCTATATCGCATCCGAAATCCTTTGATATCGCAGGTATGTGCAAAGCCGTGTTCGTGGATCCCCCTATGGCCATATCCACCCTTACGGCGTTGCGGAGCGAAGCGGGGCCCACGATGTCCCTTGGCCTTACACCCTTAAGTGCCAGTTCCACGATCCTGCGCCCGGACTCCTTCGCTATCCTGAGCTTGTCCGGATCTGTCGCAAGCATGGTGCCGCAACCGGGGAGGCTGAGTCCCATGGTCTCCGTAAGGCATGCCATGGTGTTGGCGGTGAAAAGACCGGAGCAGCTGCCTTTGCCAGGACATGCTTTGCATTCTATGTTCCTGACATATGCCTCATCGACCTTTCCTGCGGAATGCTCGCCCAGGGCCTCGAACAGGGATTGGAGGTCCAGATTCTTGTCCCCGTCCCTGCCTGCTTCCATAGCTCCGCCCGTGATCATTATGGCTGGCACGTTCATCCTTCCGGCAGCCATCAGCATCCCGGGAGTGACTTTATCGCAATTGGTTATCCCGACCCAACCGTCCAAGGCATGGCCTTGCACCATGACCTCGCAGCAATCGGATATTACTTCTCTTGATATGAGCGAGTATCTCATGCCATCGTGTCCCATGGCTATCCCGTCGCATACGGCCGGGACACCGAAGGTGAACGGGTATCCTCCAGCCTCGACGATCCCCTCCCGTACAGCCGCGGCTATCTCATTCAGATGTATATGCCCCGGGACGATCTCGTTCCAAGAGTTGGCTATGCCTATGAATGGCTTCTCGAAATCCTCGTCCTTCAGGCCGTCTGCCCTAAGAAGGCTTCTGGCGGGGGCCTTGTCCAGACCCAGCTTGACGCTGTCGCTCCTCATTGGAATCGTTTGGGAATCCCAATCACAATAATAAAATGTATGTGGGCCGCACCCCTTTTGGGGCGCGGCCCGAGAAATCGATTAAAGGATTTTAGACCGTACGGAGTACTATCTCTATGTTCACGCCGTCGGGGACCTGTATCCTCATGAGCTGCTTGAGTGCACGCTCGTCGGCGTCCAGATCGATGAGCCTCTTGTGGATGCGCATCTCCCAACGGTCCCAGGTCTCGCTACCCTCTCCATCGGGGCTCTTCCTGCAGGGGACCTTCAGCTTCTTTGTGGGAAGGGGTATGGGCCCGTGCATTGCAACACCCGTCTTCTGCGAGATGTCCTTGATCTGACGGCATACGCTGTCGACCTTGGATGCATCCGTTCCGCTGAGCGAGATTCTGGCGCGCTGTGACATGTCGATTTCCTTCCTGTGACCTTATGCCTTGTCGACGGAGATGCACATTCCGGCCGCAACGGTCTGACCCATGTCCCTTATGGCGAACCTTCCGAGCGGAGGGTAATCCTTCGCGGGCTCTATGACCATGGGCTTCGTGGGCTCAACCTTCACGACGGCGATGTCGCCGGTCTTCAGGTAGTCAGGGTGATCCTGCTTGGTCTGTCCGGTCTTGGGGTCGATGGTCTTCACGAGCTCCACGAACCTGCACGCGGTCTGCGTGGTGTGGCAGTGGAACACGGGGGTGTAACCGACGGTCATGACGGACGGGTGGTTCAGGACCACGATCTGAGCGGTGAACGTCTTGGCAACGGACGGCGGATTGTCGACCGGGCCTGCAACGTCTCCCCTCTTGATGTCGTTCTTGGCTACACCGCGGACGTTGAATCCGACGTTGTCACCAGGAAGAGCCTGGGGGAGTATCTCGTGGTGCATCTCGATGGATTTGACCTCACCGACGATGTTGGCGGGCTGGAAGGAGACCTTCATGTTGGGCTTCAGTATCCCGGTCTCAACCCTGCCTACAGGGACGGTTCCGATACCGGTGATGGTGTAAACATCCTGAACAGGCAGCCTGAGGGGCTTCTCGGTGTGCTTCTCGGGAACCTTGAGGTTATCGAGAGCCTGGAGGAGCGTCGGGCCCTTGTACCAGGGCGTGTTGGCGGAGGACGCCTTGATGTTGTCGCCCATGTAGGCGGAGGTGGGTATGAAGGGGACCTGGTCCACTTTTATTCCTACCATCGTCATCAGCTTGGTCATTCCGGCTACTGCGTCCTTGTACTTCGCTTCGTCGTATTTCACAGCGTCCATCTTGTTGATGGTGACTATGATCTGCTTGACGCCGAGGGTCGTGGCGAGGAAGACGTGCTCTTTCGTCTGCGCCTGGGGCCCCTCTATGGCGGAGCAGGTGATGATCGCGGCGTCAGCCTGGCTGGTACCGGTGATCATGTTCTTGACGAAGTCCCTGTGTCCAGGGGCGTCAATGATTGTGAAGTAGTATTTGTCGGTGTAGAACTTCTGGTGACCTACATCGATGGTGACTCCTCTCTCTCTTTCTTCTTTGAGGCCGTCCATGACCCACGCGAAGTAGAAGGAGCCTTTTCCCTTCTCCTCTGCCTGCTTCTTGTATTTCTCAACTATGTGAGGGTCAATCGCATTGGTCTCCAGAAGGATCCTTCCGGTAAGCGTGGACTTTCCGTGGTCGACGTGACCGATGACGACCAAGTTCATGTGCTCTTTCTCTGCCATCTCGATTTCTCCTTATTTACCTTATATAGGACTGTCTAAGTTTCTCCATATGGTGTTTCGTATTTAATCTTACCTTAGGCCCCTGCGTAGTATCTCTCATCGTAGGGCTCAGGGTTCAGTCCCTTGCGGGTCCTGATCTCTTTCACTATTTTGCTCTGCAATTCATTGGGGACCTGCTCGAATCCCGCATTCTCGGTGGACCACAGCGCGCGTCCCTGGGTCGAGCCTCTTATGGCCGACGCGAATCCGAACATCTCGGAAACGGGGCACTTGGCGCTGACTGTGGCGTGCACGTCCTCCTGGCCCATGTCCAGGATGGTGCCGCGGCGCTGATTGATCAGCGAGACCGCATCCCCCATATTGTCCTGGGGGACGCTGATGAACACCTTCTGCATGGGCTCCAGGAGTATTCTCCCGGCCTGGCACAGTGCACCGTATATACCGTCCCTGACAGCAGGTATGACCTGTGCGGGACCCCTGTGGATCGTGTCCTCGTGGAGCTTCGCATCCATGAGCCTGACCTTGACACCGGCGAGCTTCTCTGCGGCAAGAGGTCCTTTGACCATTGCCTCTTCGAAGGCCTGCTTGACCAGCTCCATGGTCTCATGGAGATACTGGATACCTTTGGTGCCGTCAAGCAACATGTTGCTGTTCTTGAAGGACACTATTCCTTTAGCTTCGTCCTTATCCATGCCCAGGTCCGTGAGGATCTTGGCCATGGCCTTGGGGTCCTTCACCTTCGCATCGGTGTCGATCTCCCCTCTGCGTATTGCGTCCAGGACGCTCTTCTCCATGGGCTCGACCAGGAAGTAGAATTTGTTGTGCTTGTTGGGGGACTTGCCCTCGAAAGGCGTTGTGTTGGCCTTCCTGATACCTTCCTGATAAACGACGATGGGCGCGGATGCGACTATCTCGACGCCCTGCTCGTGGGTTATACGGTACTCGGTGATCTCCAGGTGCAGCTCTCCCATACCGGACAGCAGGTGCTCCCCCGTCTCATTGTTGATCTCGACGTTGAGGGACGGGTCCGCCTTGGCGATCGTCCTAAGAATCTCCACCAGTTTCGGGAGGTCCTTCATGTGCTTCGCCTCGATGGCCTTCGTTACGACGGGTTCCGAATAGTGGGTCATCTTCTCGAAGGGGAAAATGTCCTTATCTGTGGATACAGTGGAACCCGCTATCGCGTCCTTGAGGCCGGTGACTGCAACTATGTTTCCCGCATCGCAGACCTCAACGGGAACACGGTCGGCGCCCACCGAGAGTGAGACGGTCTGAACCCTCTGGGGGTTCGATATGCCGGCTATGTAAAGGGTCTGGCCCTTGGTCACGCTGCCGGAGAACATCCTTCCGATCGCGACCTCTCCCGCATGGGAGTCCATGACGATCTTCGTGATCATCATCGACATCTCGCCCTTGGGGTCGCAGTTGAGCATCTGTTTCCCGATGACGGAGTCCTTGTCCCCTTTCCATATTACCGGAATACGGACCTTCTGGGCGTCCTTCGGGTTGGGGATGTGCTTTATGGCCATTCCCAGAACGACCTCGTGGAGAGGGGATTTCTTGGAAAGCTCTTTCTCCCTGCCCTCGGCGCAGTACTGGAATATGTCCTTGAATGTGATCCCGGACTTCTTCATGTAGGGCGCGGATATGGCCCAGTTGTGATAGGCGGAGCCGAAGGCGACCGTACCGTCCTCTATGTGGACCTGCCACTCCTTGTTCAGGGGAGCGGGGAGGATATCTACTATCTTCTTGTTGAATTCCGCGACGATCTTCGCGAACTTCTCGATCATCATCTGAGGGGTGACCTGAAGCTCGTTGATCATCCTGTCTACCTTGTTTATGAACAGAAGAGGCCTGACACGCTCCTTCAGGGCCTGCCTTATGACCGTCTCGGTCTGGGGCATGATCCCTTCCACGGCGCAGCAGAGTATGAAAACTCCATCAAGGGCCCTCATGGCCCTTGTGACGTCACCGCCGAAGTCGACGTGACCGGGCGTATCGATAAGATTTATCAGATAGTCGCTGCCGTCGAAGCGGTGGACCATGGATGCATTGGCCGCATTGATGGTGATTCCCCTGGCAGACTCCTGCTCGTCGAAATCGAGGAACCTCTGCTTTCCAGCCAGCTCCTCGGACATCATGCCCGCTCCGGCAACCAGGTTGTCGGAGAATGTGGTCTTGCCGTGATCAATGTGCGCTGCGGTGCCGATGTTCCTTATGAACTCGGGCCTGTCCATCAAGACCATTGCCTTCTTGATGTTGTCCTCTTTTCTGCCCATGTTATTCCTCCTTCATCAGCGGGCGGACTGAGCCACCCTCTCTATCTCCTCTTTCTTCGCCACAGAGAAAGAAGTCATATCACCCTTGGCGGCGAGCATTATCTCATCCGCAAGGCACTGAGCTATCGACTTCTTGTTCTTTGATGAAGATTTTGATACTCCGATGCTGAGGTTGCGCAGGGCTATGTCAACTCTCCTCTGGGGAGAGACATCCACTGCCTTGGGCACGGATATGCCTCCGAACTGGAGCCTTGTAACCTCTTCTCTGGGGGCGGCGTTCTCCAGCCCCGTTACGAATGCCTGTGCCGGGTTGGACTTGGTCCTGGCGGCTATGATATCGAATGCTTCTGATACAGCCTTGTAGGCCTTGAGCTTCTTTCCGGTGTACTTCTCAGTCCTCATTATGTTATTGATGAGCCTCTCTACGATGCTCAGCTTGGACTTTCCGAACCACCTGTTTGCATGCTTTCCGCCCGAGTGAGGTACGTTTGTGGGGGTGAGGTCCATGTACTTCGCGAGACCGGGGTCTGCGACGGTGACCTCGGACAGATCGTATTTTCCGAACAACAGTGTTTTCTCTTCCATCGTTTTCACCTTACGGGCTTGTCTGTCCTGCCCCTGACCATTTCATTCAGGGAGACGTTGTTGACCTTGATGACTTTGTAACGAACACCGGGGATATCTCCGTAGGAACGGCCCAGTCTTCCGCCGATACCTTCCACGAGCACCTCGTCGTGCTCATCGATGAAGTTGATCGCTCCGTCTCCGACGGCGAAGGCGGTTATCTGACGCCCGTTCTTTATCAGCTGGACCTTGACGCACTTCCTTATCGCCGAGTTGGGCTGTTTAGCCTCTATGCCGACTTTCTCGAGAACGATACCTCTGGCCTGGGACGAACCCTCCAGAGGGTCCGATTTCTCCCTGAGCTTCAATACCCTTTTCTTGTACTTCCTGTCGAGCCACCGGCGGCTTTGGCCGTCCGTCCTCAATTTCCTAGCTGTATGCAGACCTCTACCCAATGTTTCACCTCAATTTATCTGAAGCATTCCGTCCGATAACCCTTCTCGTATATAAGTCTAAAGGACTTGAGCGGTTGTTGCTACGTGCACGCACCGGGATCATGGGTACGCACAATGGCATCAAAGGAACGCCGATGCCGCTTCCCTCAGTCTGCGCATCCCTTCTTCCATCTCCTCATCGGAGGCCGTGGCGAAATTCAGGCGTACCGTGTTGTCGCCGCCGCGGACATGGAAGGGCTTCCCGGGCATCAGCACCACTTTCCTCTCCAGGGCCGCATCCACGAGGCGCATGGCATCCGTCCCCTCCGGCGTCCTGAGCCAGATGAACATGCCTCCGTCCGGGTCATTCCAGGAGAAGCTCTCCGGGAGCATGTCCTCCATCAGATCCGAGAAGAGGTTCTTCTTCCTCAGATACTCCGCCCTTATGGGCTTAAGGTATGCATCCATGTCATTCCTCGCCAGGAAGCGATCCATCACCCTCTGGGTAAAGGACCCTGCCTGGAGGCAGAACGCCTCGAGGAACTGCGTGGCCTTCGGCAGCAGCCAGTCAGGGACCGTCATCCATCCGATCCTCATCCCGGGGGATATTATCTTGGAGAATGAGCCCGTCATCACCGAATTGTTTGTCATGGATGATAATGCCTTCCCGGCCCGGCCCCTGTATCCCAGCTCTCCGTAGGCATCATCCTCCACGATGACGGTTTCGCTTCCGGAGATCATCTCGGAAACCTCACGTCTGGCACTTTCTGAGTAGCTTACTCCTGAAGGATTCTGATGATTCGGTATCGAGTAGAAGAGCTTCGGGCTCTCTGACAGAGCGGATTCCAGCTGACGCATGTCCGGACCGTGGTCCAGAAGGTCAACCCCGATCATCCTTGGACCGTAGACCGAGTACGCCTGGAGGGCCCCTAGGTATCCCGGGTTCTCTACCGCGATGCTGTCGCCGGGGTCCAGGAACATCTTGCCGAGGAGGTCGAAGCATTCCTGGGACCCGTTGGTCAGCAGGATGTTCTCCCATGTGGCTCTGATGCCTGTCTCCTTTCTGCAGCGGTCCGCTATCCTCTTCCTCAGGGACGGCAGGCCCTCTGCCTCGCCGTATTGGAGCGCCCCCTTCGCGTCATCTCCTGAAAGCACCTCGTCTGCCGCCCTCCTCAGGCCTTCGGTGTCGAACAGGCTGTTGTCCGGCAGGCCCGTTGCGAATGATATCATCCCGGGTCGCTTGGCAACAGCTATCAGCCTCATTATGCAAGAGTCCAATATCAGGTCCGCGCGGGACGACAGTCTGCTTTCCATGCTGACCTTGAGGGCCTGCAGCGATAGAAATAACCTGTCACTGCAGGGAACGGGAAGCTAGTAAAGGTTTATTAATGAGTCAACGTTAGGACACAGATGAGGTGCCCGAGATGAGCGTTGATGAAGATTATTTTGCTTTGCTCGACAGAGCCAAGAAGAACCTGCCCGAGGTCATCGAGTCCCACGAGAGGTTCTCGCTGCCTGAGTTCGATATACTGCAGGAAGGCAAGACAACGGTCATAAGGAACTTCATAGACGTGACTGACGTTCTGAGAAGGGATCCGGAGCACCTGCTCCAGTATCTCCTCAGGGAATTGGGTACCCCCGGGAACATCGATAACAGAAGGGTCGTTCTTAAATCCAAGATCAGCCCCGGTCTGATAGCCAGCAAGATTCAGAATTACACAGAGACCTTCGTCCTGTGCTCAGAGTGCGGCCGCCCCGACACTAAATTCTACAAAGAGGGCAGGACACTCGTACTGGAGTGCGAGGCGTGCGGGTCCCACAGGCCCGTCAACGTCAAGAAGACCATCAGGCCGAAGAATGCCGACTCCCTCAAGATAGGCGACGTTATACAGATATTCATAAGCGATGTGGGCAAGAAAGGTGACGGCATAGGAAAGGTACAGGACTTCGTCGTCATAGTGCCAGGTACCGTGAAGGGCACCACGGTGAATGCCAAGATCACGAACATATCCTCCAAGACGGCCTTCGGCGCCATAACCGGTGAAGAGCCCACAAAGTGAGGGTCATGAGATACTTCGTGGAATCGTACGGATGTACGATGAACCGCGGGGAAGGGGAAAGGCTTGCCCGCGAGATGGACGCTCTGGGTCATGAGAGGGTACTTTCCGAGGCTGACGCAGACATAATCATTCTGAACACTTGCACCGTGGTCGATGCAACGGAGAAGAAGATGATCCGTCGCATGGGAGAGCTGGGCAAGGCGGAGAAGGATGTGATCGTATCCGGTTGCATGGCAAAGGTCCAGGCGGCCAGGATCGGGGTCAGGCTGCCTGATGCGATGATACTCCCTCCTGACGAATACGGGCTCTTCCCGGGGAAGGCTGAGAGCGCCTTCGGAAGGATGTCCCCCCTTCAACGCGGCTACGGCATACAGGAGATCCTGCCGATCGCACAGGGATGTCTCGGCCGGTGCACATACTGCATAACCAAACTTGCCCGCGGACGTCTCATAAGCCGTTCTGAGGATGAGATCATATCGGATTTCAAAAACATGATCGAATCAGGAACGAAGGAGATATTCCTGACGGCCCAGGACACCGCATGCTACGGGAGGGATCTGGGCTCTGATCTGCCCGGTCTGCTCCGCAGGATGCTGGAGTTCGAAGGCGAGTACCGCATAAGGCTGGGTATGACCAACCCTGATGCCCTCGACCCCGTCCTGGACGGGATATTGGAATGTATGGAGGACCCCCGGATGTACCGTTTCCTCCACATACCTTTACAAAGCGGCAGCAACAGGATCCTCAGGAAAATGGGAAGGAACTATACTGTGACCCGTTTCATGGGGATCGTCAACCGCGCAAGGGAGAGATTCCCGGACATCAGCATCTCCACGGACATGATAACGGGCTTCCCCGGCGAGACGGATGAGGACCACAGAAAGAGCGCGGCTCTGATTAGGAAACTGAAAGCTGACACTGTGAACATAACAAGATTCTCAGCGCGTCCCGGCACAGAGGCCGCCACGATGGAGGGGCAGGTCGCCGGAGGCATCAGCAAGGACCGGTCAGCGGACCTTACGCGGATCAAGATGACTGTGGAGGATGAAGGGAACCATCTCATGGTCGGCAAGAAGGTGAGAGCCCTCGTATCTGAAAAGGGGAAGCCGGGGACTGTCATAGCGCGAACGGACAACTACCGCCCCGTGGGCATAGCCGGCGATCTGCCTCTGGGCATCTTCATCCCCATCGAGATAACAGGTTCGTCCCCGACACATCTGCTGGGAAGGCAAATAAATATGAGCAACCAATGTTGACCGCGAAGTCCTGTAGTGTAGCGGTCCATCATGCCGGCCTTTGGAGCCGGCGACCCCGGTTCGAACCCGGGCAGGACTACCATCTCATAACAATCCGATGCGCATCAGCAGCACCGGGACCATCAGACATCCGCCGAGCGTTATCCTGCTTACTCCCGATACGGATGGGAGCATGCCCACCGCCGTCGATACCGCGAGAAGTGCCAGACCGTTCAATCCCGTCATCAACGCCACAAGGCAGCATATCACAACCAGGATCGCCTTGTTCATTCTGGAGGCGTCCGAACCGGATATCATGCTGGAAAGAGCTCCGCCCGCCCTTATCGTTATGAAATAGCCCAGAAGAGATGCCACTGCGACGCTCAGAAGCAGGGCTGCGAAGGACGGGCTGCAAAAACCCGTCAGGCCCTCTCCCAGGACATCCTTGACCACCAGCATCGTCCCGGACCTCCCGTTGCCTGTCACCGACAGAGTCACCAGCGTGAACACCACCGAGGCCGTTCCCACCGACGATACCATGGATATGAACCTCTCCGGCCTGTCCTCCTTGGATATGATCGTGGCCATCGTTGCGCAAACTGTTGCGGTCACCCCGGGGAACCAGCCTGCGACCCCTCCCGCCAGCACGCCCTTGGCCCCGGGCATTGGGTCTGTACCGGCGATATCATCCTTCTGCTCAGGGATCTCGCCGCTGCCCGAGGACTGAAGTATCGGAGGCAGCCCGAACAGGCCGGTAAGCAGAGGGAAGAGCACGCTGCCTATCCCCGTAGGGCCGCCCCATTCTGCACCGGACATCATGGAGATGCACCCCAGCGATCCTGATACCATCATAAGTGCCAGTGCCCATAATTTTCGCATCGGCGCCTTCTCATGGAGGATCGTGGCTGCGATAACTGTGATCAGTACCGGGACCGTTGCATATTCCAATATATCGGACAGCCCTGACAGCATAACATACTGCAACGGTATCGCCAGGATCACCGAGACCGACGCTCCGACCAGACTTCCGGACGCGGCCGATCTGACGGCCAGCATGCCCTTCCCGTCCCTTAGCAGCCTGTGGCCCGGCAGTAGGGAGAGGACCTCGTCCGCGTCGGGAGCGCCGACGAAGACAGAGGGCACGAAATCCGTGAATGAATGGACGACGGCCGCGGATACCACCGCAGAGGACATCAGCAGAGGGATGTCCTCTGCGGCGACTGTCCCGGACACGGCATCTGTTATGATGGGCATCCCGACTGCCATCAGGATCGCCAATGTGTTCACATGTATCCCGGGGATGAGACCGGAGGCCGTGCCTATGGCTGCACCGATGATGCTCGCATAGATGACCATCGCCATCAGGGACAGGTCCATGCTGCGAAGACGGGAGGAGAACCCGTAAAAGTAAGACAGATACAGTTAACGTGACCTGATCAGCGGTCAATCCAGGATCCTTACTCTGCCTTCGCTTATCGTCACCTTCAGCAAAGTCTTGATGCTCATGCCTATCCTCCTCTCCAGAAAGGATCTGTCTCCGTTTTTATCGAATACCATCACTATATCGACTATATCGCATCCGATCTTGTCTCTCATGGCTTCCACCATGGCCGCTATGGTGCCTCCCGTGCTCAGCACGTCGTCGACTATTGTTACTCTGTCTCCCTTGAATATGGAGTTTATGTACATCACCGATTCGGAATACCCGGTGCGCTGGACCACCGGAACCTCCCCCGGCAGGCCGTAGCTCTTCTTGCGTATCACCACATACGGTATCCCCAGCTTCCTGGAGATCTCCACTGCCAATGGTATCCCCATCGCCTCCGGGGCGGCTATCAGATCGCAATCGAAATTGCCGATGCGTATCATGGAGTCTGTTATCTCGTCAAGAAGCTCCGGTTCCATGGGCGGCACCCCGTCAGCTGCAGAGCTGACGAAATAGGGATATCCTTTCCTCATGACTATCTGGCTCTTCAGAACGCTTTCCCGGAGCTTCTCGTTCATATCCCTGTCATCGCAGTATAGGGATAAATCGCAATGCATGCGCACCATTTATTTATCGAGAGACAATCCGAGTGGCGATACGATGAACGCCGAAGAAAGGTATGCGCTCGTGACCCGGAACGCAGAAGAGGTCGTGACCGAGGAAGAATTGAGAGAGATCCTGAGAACCAAGGAGCACCCCTCGGCGTACATAGGCTTCGAGCCCTCGGGGCTCGTGCATCTGGGCTGGGTCCTTGTGGCTTCCAAGATCAGGGACCTTGCGGAAGCAGGTTTCAAGGTCATAATCTTCTGGGCGGACTGGCACGCTTACATAAATGATAAGCTGGGCGGTGACATAGAGAACATACGCGTATGTGCCAGATACATGGAGGATTGCTTCAGGGCCCTGGGCGTTCCCGAAGAAGGCGTTGAGTTCAGATACGCCTCCGACCTCCTTGACGGGATCGGATACTGGGAAAAGGTCATCAAAGTAGCAAAGGTCACATCCCTTCAGAGGGTCAAGAGGGCCATGACCATCATGGGCCGCAGCGAGGATGATGCGGAGATAGATTCGTCCAAGCTCTTCTATCCGATACTTCAGGCAACGGACATATTCGACCTTGAGGTGGACCTCTCGTACGCGGGCATGGACCAGAGGCGCGCCAATATGCTGGCAAGGGATGCTGCAGATAAGTTGGGTTGGAAGAAGCCCATCGCACTGCACACGCCGCTTCTGCCCGGGCTGGCAGGGGGGGACCGCATGAACCCTGCGGCATCCAAGATGTCCAAGAGCAACCCGGACAGCAGCATCAACATACACGATTCCGCAGAAGAGGTGAGCAGAAAGATGAAGAAGGCATTCTGCCCCCCCGAGGCCGGGACGGAGGATGTCAATCCCGTCATGATGCTGTGCAAGTACATCATATTCCCCAGGCTGGGCAGGCTGGAGGTCAACAGACCTGAGAAATTCGGCGGCCCCGTCACTTTCACGGATTACGATTCGCTTTCCAAAGCTTACTTCTCAGGGGAGCTTCACCCGATGGACCTGAAGAAGGGAACAGCGGACGGAATATCGAAATGCATAGAGCCAGTGGATGCTTATTTCAAGAAGAGGCCCGAGAATCTGGAAGCTGTGAGAGAGGTCCTCAGGAAATTAAACAGGCTCTGATCCGGACTTGATCCTGCGGAATTCGTCCATTGTTCGCTTCACGCAGATGTTCAGCATGGCTTCCGCATCCCCTATGCCGGATATCCCTGCGGCGGCCCCGTGGCCTCCTCCGTCGGTATAGGTCTCAGCCCCCAGGTCAGACAGCATATCGCCCAGATGGATCCCGCGCCTGACCATCTCCTGGGTCGCCCTGGAGCTTATCCTGAAGACATCGTCCCTCTGGGATGCTACGAATGCAACGTCGGCACCTGCGGACAGAAGCCCTTTGCAACAGGATGCCTCGAAGCTCCCGCTGAGGGATACGGCGACAAGCATGTCGCCTACCCTCTCGAATCTGGAACGGCCCATGCATTTCACGACAGCCGATCTCTCAGACATGGACTGCTCCATCTTCATCAGGGACAGCACCTCGTCCATCTCCAGGCCGCCGCGCTCCATGATCTCTGAGAAGGACCTTAGGGTCGCCGCGTTCGCGAATTGCAGATGCCCTGTGTCCGTGATCATCCCGCCCAAAAGTGCCAGATATACGTTCCTTCCTATATCGGGACAATCTTTCACTATGTCCCATATTATCTCTGAACAGGCTGCACGGGCATCGTCGCATATCAGATCCATGGAGGACCACTTGCCGGTTGGCTTGTGGTGATCTATGACCAAGCTGCCATCGGGGATATCGATGTCCCCTTCAATCTGATCCGGCGAAGAGGTGTCAACGACTACGATCAGCTCGTGATCCCCTGCGTCACATGATTCTTTGACATCGATGCCCAATTTCTCTGTGACCATGCGGGAGATCCTGTCAAGCCCTCCGGGAGCATATATCCTGGCCGGCGGGAAGCATTCTGCCAGAGCATAAGCGGAGCCGATGGCGTCCATATCTGCATTCCCGTGAACCAGTATGACCTTCTCCCTGCCTCTGAGCCTTTCGGTCACATGTGCGAGCATGAGCCTCCGTATGGGCTACCATTTGATAAAATGATGACCTTCCTCCCAAGGTGCCAGTCCGTGGAATCCGCAACGAACGGTGAGCCGGATATCATACAGATGTCCAAACCAGGGCGAAGGCCATGAAGAGGATCAGTACGTTGACGCCTATGGTCAATATCTTTATGGTGTCCCGGGTGACCTGGGAACTGTATGTGCCCTCCCTCCCAAGAAAACGTGCGAGATAGATGAGCAGCACATTCACCAATGATGCCAGGGCCGGCACGATCATGGATTCCAGGAAATTGGCATACCGGTCCGGTTCGCCGAGGGCGTCGTAATGTATGGGTATCTTGCCGGGAAACATCAGGGCGGATGCGATCATGAAGATCCAGAGCAACAGCCATAGCGCCGCTACGATCCATTCCAGGGTGTCGGCGGGGGCCAGGATCCTCTTGATGTCCCTTTTCATATCGTGCCCTGTAGTATCGGTTGCAATAAAAAGAGTGGCACTGCCAATACATCGCAGGGCGTTCGCTCCTTTGAATATAATGGCAAATGACGTTCGATGCTACGTTTGATGCATGGCAAGCTGCCAAGGAATCGCGGGAAGTCCGAGAGACTTCCTTGCTTTCATTTTATTACACACTTAGTTTTTTTGAGGGTGGGGCCGAAGCCCCACCCTGCGTAGGAGGTGATCCATCTGCAGGTTCCCCTACAGATACCTTGTTACGACTTAACCCTCCTTGCTAAATCTCAGTTCGACAATCCCAGGAAGAGACAGCCTCACTGAAACCCAACTCGGGTGGTTTGACGGGCGGTGTGTGCAAGGAGCAGGGGCATATTCACCGCGAGTTGTTGACTCGCGATTACTACGGAATCCAGCTTCATGAGGGTGAGTTACAACCCTCAATCCGAACTACGGACGGGTTTCGAGATTGCCTTCGCCTTTCGGCGTCGGAGCCCATTGTCCCGCCCTTTGTAGCGCGCGTGTAGCCCAGCAGATTCGGGGCATACTGACCTACCGTTGACCTCTCCTTCCTCTGACTTAGCGCCAGCGGTCCCGATAGTGTGCTCGTACCCCGGGGGATACGGTAGCAACTATTGGTGAGGGTCTTGTTCGTTATCTCACTTAAGAGAACGCCTTACGGTACGAACTGACGACGGCCATGCACCACCTCTCTGAAAATCTAGTAAGGTCATCAACCTGACTTTCATGTAACAGTCGCTGCTGGTGAGTTTTCCGGTGTTGAATCCAATTAAACCGCACGCTCCTCCCGTTGCGGTGCTCCCCCGCCAATTCCTTTAAGTTTCATCCTTGCGGACGTACTCCCCAAGTAGCAGACTTAACAACTTCTCTCCGGCACTGAGCACCCCCGAAGGGTTCCCAACACCAAGTCTGCAGCGTTTACACCCTGGACTACGGGGGTATCTAATCCCGTTTG
>Ga0265294_10001625_pt1 | contig 30304 bp, 36 predicted proteins | sample MunlanPumphouse3_FD_192504 | JGI IMG/M metagenome (GOLD analysis project Ga0265294, IMG submission 192504) | Groundwater microbial communities from a municipal landfill in Southern Ontario, Canada - Pumphouse #3 | ecosystem: Environmental > Aquatic > Deep subsurface > Groundwater | place...
TTCAGCCACTGCATTACTGCAATTGCCGCATGACTCGAGGCTGGTGTGATTCGCTAAATCTTCTACCATAAGACTCTTTCATTCTCTATCTCTTACCGGTTTTAATCGGCGCTTTCGGCCCGACCCCAAGTCGCTGAACTGGCATAAGCCGGACATCTTGCAATGGCTGAAAAACCTTGCCAAGGAGTAACCATTATGTGAAGTGAATTGATAACCAGATAAGGGGGGATGATGGGAATTTATAAAATGAGGCAGACAAACTTTACATAATTTGGGGCTTCACATAACATTTTTTATGTTGAGCTTAACATAAGAAGTGGTTGCTCATGATACAAAAACCCAATACCTCAGCAAAATAAAGCAAACTGAACCGCCGGATTATATCAACCATCTGGTCTTTCTCGACATCCTGAAAAGGAAAACCGTCCAACGCCGTCCGGGACATAACATGATACACTGTCCTTTGATCAGAAATTATCATGCGAGAAGTTCTCGGCATTATATACTCCTTTCTTAAAGGATTGGCTGAACAAATATCGTTGCACTAATCCTGCAATTATATTTGCTTTGTTAAGGATAATTTGTATGGAATATTTATTTTTGATGATTGTTTATTATCTATTCATTTCTGTCATGACTGTCAACTCATAATTTGCCTGTCCCATTTTCTATTTGTTAAGGATAATTTGTATGGAATATTTATTTTTGATGATTGTTTATTATCTATTCATTTCTGTCATGACTGTCAACTCATAATTTGCCTGTCCCATTTTCTCTTCTTTTCTGTCATGACTGTCAACTCATAATTTGCCTGTCCCATTTTTTTCAATTAGCCGCAGATAAACGCAGATAAACGCGGATAGGAATATTTTTTTTGTTATTTTTTCATCTGCGTGCATCAGCGTTTATCTGCGGCTAATAAATCTTTCAGCAAAAACTCTCTCTTATGGCATCGGTGGGTAATGTGCCATATCTGTCCGGGTACGTAATGCCGCTTTGCTCACGCCATGGCTATAATGCTCTTTTTGACCCCCAAAAATGCAATATTGACCCTAAAACAACCCCAATTTTATACCTATTCGCTTTTATTTCAATCAGTTAACTTGGCCCGACCCCATGCGATTGCATAATCCTTCCCAAAATTTCCTTTATTCCCCGTTCAGTATTCCGCAACCCCCCTGCTTGGGGCAGAAAATCCATCACCGACATCTTTTTCCCATGGGACACCTGAAAATCAACCGGATACGGCACTACCCCCAGCCCAGCCTGCTCAAACTCCATCTTTGCCCGGGCCATATGAAAGGCCGATGTCACCAGCAGGACCATGGCAGACTCCGGAAGCATCCGGGCCACGGCCACTGCTTCAGCCGCCGTGTTCATCACTTTGTCCGTCACCCGCAGGCATTCAGATGGCACCCCCATGTCCTGGGCATGCTGCTGCATAGCCCAGCCCTGGGACGGCATGTCCGGCTGCCAGGGAGACCATCCATCTGTAAAAATCAGCACCAGGGCTTTGCCGGCATGAAACAATTCAATCCCCCCAAAAAACCGGTCTGCATCCGTCCATTCACTCTTCGGCGGATCACCCGGCGCAGTCACACGCCCCCCGCTCAGCACCACAATGGCATCGGCCACCGGCATATCCCCTGCCGTCATGCGTACGGCATTGCCCTCAATCATGCGGATAAATGGATTGCTGGTCACAGGCATTGCAGCCACCCACAGGACCAGAATGCCTGACATGCAAAGCGCCCTGCGTCGAATAAGTATTCCAGCCAGCACCATCACAGAAGACAGCCCGAGGGGCATGACGAAAAAAGGCAAAATTTTGCTCAAATAAATCACATCACCTGCCAATTGGCTTTGCAGGTACCCCCACCACAACCTTACCTGCGGTAACATCCTGATTTACAAAACTGAATGCACCCACAACCGCATTTTCCCCCACAGTCACACCCGGCATAATCACGCTGTGAGTTCCGATTCTGCAATTTTTTTTGAGCAAAACCGGACCATATTTATCATCAATGGTTGAAACAGAATATATGGAGCAATGAGACCCAATTTGAACTTCATCTTCAATGGTTACACCATTCTTGGCGTTAATATACGTAAACGCCCCGATATCTGTCTTATATCCCAAGTGAAGATTGTCCTTATGCTGTACCACCCAATTGTACTTGGTGGGTTTTCCTTCTTCTATTTCCGGATATTTCCATTCATTGAAACGTGAGTTATCTTCCATAAAAGACCATCCCCTTCCGCAGATTACGCAGATTTTCACAGATTATGAACAAATCTTTTGTATTCGAGTGTCTGAGCCCCGAAGTTTATCAAAAGGCCTGTACTATGTCCGGTAGCCTTCAGATAATTAATGAGCTGTGCTTCTTCAATTCCAGACAAACCAGAAATCGCCTTTATTTCAACGATCACACCATCAAAACATAAAAAATCCGGCTGATACGTCTTGTTCAGAGGTTTACCTTTATAAACAATTTCGACTCTGGGCTGGGACACATAAGATATTTTCTTGGTTAAAAATTCCCTCTCTAATGCCTCCTGGTACACAGCCTCAAGAAATCCACACCCCAATTCCTTATGAACTTCCATAGCCGCCCCGATGATCTGATATGTCCGTTGATCCCTCATATCAATCTGTACCAATCTGCGTAATCTATAGATTAATTCTGTACTGTATGGCGTTCCATTACAGCCAAATTATCTTATATGCACGATAATCCATATCCAAATTTTTTAATCTGCGTCAATCTGCGTAATCTGTGGATTATTTTTAATCTGCGCCAATCTGCGTAATCTGCGGATTATTGTTAATCTGCGCCAATCTGCGTAATCTGTGGATTATTTTTAATCTGCGCCAATCTGCGTAATCTGCGGATTATTGTTAATCTGCGCCAATCTGCGTAATCTGTGGATTATTTTTAATCTGCGCCAATCTGCGTAATCTGCGGATTGAATTCGGCAGCAGTAGCCAAACCAGCCTGGTTAATCCCTTCCCGTCTCAAGACCTTCTTGACAGTCATCAACAATATTTTAATATCCAGCCAGAAGGTCTGATGATCCACATACCAGACATCCATCTTAAATTTATCCTCCCAGGAAAGGGCATTGCGCCCATTTACCTGAGCCCATCCGGTAATCCCGGGTTTCACCTCATGACGGCGTGCTTGCTCCGGCGTATAGCGATCCAGATATTGCATCAAAAGCGGCCGTGGCCCCACCAGGCTCATATCGCCTTTCAGCACATTGATAAGTTCGGGAAGTTCATCCAATGAAGCGGCCCGGAGAAACGCCCCGAATTTTGTCATCCGCTGCTCATCCGGCAGAAGCGTACCAGAGGCATCCCGCGCATCCGTCATTGTCCTGAACTTGTAAATCCGAAAAGGCTTCCCGTTCAGCCCCGGCCGCACCTGCCGAAAAAACACGCCCCCTCCCAATCGGCTCCTGATTAAAAACGCAATGCCGGCAAGCACAGGCGAAAGGACCAACAACCCAGCAGCTGAAGCAAACACATCAAATAATCGCTTTATCATCTATTTTGTCAAATCTTTAATTGTTTTTAATCTGCGCAAATCTGCGTAATCTTCGGATTATTGTTTATAAATCTTCGATAGAAACGAAACAAACTGATCAGCCAATTTTATCAGCGCTTCAGCAAAAGCAGCCGGATTGCCAGGTGGAACCGCTACACCGCATTTATTCCGGATAACAATATCTGCTAACCAACTAGGGTAATTGATGAAAACCGACAGCCCGCTGGAAAGATAATCAAAAAATTTGTTCGGCGACGTTCCCCAGGAAAAAGCAGGGACATTGTCAAAAACCATCAGACCTATATCAAACCGCCAAAGCAGATCACTCCACCCGCAAACCATCGTTACCCGATGTCCATGAGCAATAAGCCTCTTGGCCATTTCGTAGGTCCGAGTTCCTGTAGCACCTTGAGGGGTTGAAAAATGTTGATGAAGATACAACACCTTCATTTTTTTTAAACTACTTTCCAATCGAAATCAGTTACCGGCAAAATGTAATATGGAAAATCCTTCTTCACGAAGCTCCCTCAAATATTGATATCATACCACGTATTTCTTCGGGGGAAACCTTCCATTCCGAACAAAGAGTTTCAAGACTCTCACCATCCAAAAGGATCCTTTTGACGACAAACCATTTATTATCAATATCCCCATTAGTATCCTCTTTGTGCAATGTGGAGTCGTACTTCTCCGGATCATCCAATTCTGGTGGTGTCAGCTTTCGATTCCGCAACAGATCAATATACTCTCGATAGAGGGCTTCTATGATTGCTTGCGGTTGAAAGTCGCGAGCAACCCGCATTCGTGCAGCATGGCCATGTCTCAGACGCAACGTTCTGTCTCGCAAATAACATAGTATCGCTTCGGATAGAGCATCAATATTCCCAAATGGTACGATCGTTCCTGTTTGACCATCAACAATTGCATCAACAACACCCGTCGCCCGGAAACCTACCGAGGGGACCCTCATCGCAGCCGCTTCCAGAACAACATTTGGGAACCCTTCACGATGGGAAGGAAAGGCCAAAACATCCATAAGGGGATAATAAGATTCAACGCTATCGGTTTGTCCAGCTATGATTACGTTGGGATGACCTCGAAGCCACTCCGTGCATTCAGCACCAATGGAATCCCCCTGCTCAAATCGACCTACAACGAGAAGGCGTGCCTCGGGGAACTCGACCAAAATGCGTTTAAACGATTCAACGAGTTCACCAATACCCTTATCTTTAACCAACCTTCCAACAAAACCTATCACCGGTGCATAAACAGGGAGCTTGAATTTTCGCTGGAGAGCAAAACTATCCAGAAGGGTATCATAATTTAACGAAAATCTGACTGTATCAACCCCTCCGGAAGAACCTGAGCCAAGAACCTTAGCTTTTTCGTGCGATACGAGATTTAATTCGAATAGACATTGTTTCAAGCTTTCGCTATTACATATTACACGATTTGCACATCTACAGGTAAGCCATTCCGTGATCAACAAAATGCGACGTCTAATTCCTTTTGCCGTTTCGAGCCTCAACCCCCTTTGTTGAAAAACGCGAACCGGAACACCCGCTATCATTGCAGCCATCATCCCAAGCAACCCTGCTTTCGGGGTTCCAGCATTCACAATTATTGGTCGATATTTTCGAATGAGCCAATAAAGTCGCCACAGAGCACGAAGATCTCTTAGCGGACTGATCTCTCGCTCCATCGGCACTTCAAAGAAGTCTGCGCCACTTTCTTGAGCGACATTCCGCAATCGTTCACCGGGTGATGAACATATTGCTACCTGCCAGTTTCTTCGCTTCATGAAAGACAGTCCACTGCGTAAAAATCCAGCGGACGCACTTACCGTAACAATGTTTAATATGCGCATTAATTCACTCTTGAGGAGATAAAAGCAGCAACACCACTATACCAGATCTTCCTTGTTCAAAAATTACCTTTAAATGTAACCGAATTAGAAGGCCTCATTATAATCCAGTGTCCGAGATAGTCGATCAGAGGTTATTGCTTAAATTAAGTATTACAGAAAACCTATCCGATAACAGATGCTAACTATTCAAAAAGACTCGATAAAAAATCCGGGCTGTCCGCATATGTAGAAAAAAATTAGAAATTCTTTCTTTATTCTTCGTTGATCCAACTATACGGCGTCTTCAATTGATATGCCTCTAAACGGTGAGTCATATTCCCAAGTGAAGAATTCTGCATTAGCCAAAATAACTTCACATATTCCGCCGCTATAGTTTCCATGTCAAACGTTGTTTCAATTCGCTCACGGGCTGATTTCCCCATAGCCTTTCGAATTGATTCCGACAAAACCATTTTTCGTATTCGATCAGCCAAGGTTAACTTATCACCATAGTCGACGAGAAAGCCATCCACTTCATCTCGCAACACATCCGGCGTACCCCCGACATTCGTAGCAACGACGGGAAGACTCGCTGCCATGGCTTCCATCAACGCACGCGGCATACCTTCGGACTCAGACGGAAGGATGAAAAAATCAGATGCCTCCAAATATTGAGGGATATTATGTACAGCACCTCGATAAATTACCCGATCCGTCAATCCCATTCTGGATAGCTGTGCCCTCATTTTTTCCCATAAGCCCATATCACTGCCAAGCCACAGAAAGTACAATTGGGTCGTTCGAATCCAGTCGGCTATTTCCGCCAGTGAATTCAAAAAAAATTTATGCCCCTTTATTGGGCGCAAATTTGCAACAGTTATCGCAAGGATTGCGTTTGCGGGTAAATTCAGTTCTGCTCTGGCCTGTAACTTTTTTGGCAGTTGTGGATATTGGGATAAGGCTATACCATTGGGGATATAAAAGAGCCGATCAGCATGGTACCTTTCGCGAACCGCCCAAGTGCGACAAATCTCTCGGCTACAACCAACGTGGCACGAAAACCGCCCCTGCGTCCAACGATCCAACAGGCTATGCCAATTCTTTCTCCAAGGATTCTGCCCCCGAAGCATTGTAATCCATTGGCTCGTATTACAGCCCGAACGAATTAGACGCATCAGCAATTGTAATCGCACGCCATAAACTAAATTAATGTCTACCTGATCACTTTGAACAAAGCGATGGACTTTTGATATAGCCTTTAAATAAAATCGGCGACAACCTGCATCAATTAAGGTTATTGGTATTCCCTCTTTTTCACAGGCTTTTTTAAGCCCCCCACCACCATTCCACAAATTAACAACAGTAACATCATGTCCCATTCTTTGCCAAAAAGGGCTTATGGACAAAGCAAATGACTCAGCTCCGCCAATCATGGGATTGCTAAAAAAATGTCTGATTCGTAATGGCCGAATTTCAAAATTTTCCGAAATTTTCGTCATTAAAATTTATCCCGATTATGGGTATTTTCCATAAAGAAAAGAGTCCGTTTTTATTATGAATTCAATTATAATTCTTAACGATTTGTTTTATAAAAGACGCGAGCCTTTTCCCTAGCACATCCATCGAAAATTGGTTCAACGCGCTCACACGACCGAGCCTGCCAATAGCTGACCTCTCTTCAGAATGAGTCGCAAGGTATTCAAAAGCCTCGGCCAAATCTTCCGGACGGTTCTCCTTTGAAATAAACCAGACATCCTTCTTATGTTTAAAGCATTTCGAGAAACTACCAACTTCCGAGATAATAACAGGATTGCCCGTCAACATGTATTCCGGCAGACGGGTTGGAAACATAGCGTCAGTTTCACGACATTTTTTACGTAAAACTACAAATGCATCGGCATTGACCAAGTGTTGATCTCTTTCGTCATCACTTACAAATCCCAAAAAATGCACATTCGCTTGAAGGACAGAGTCTCCTTTTAAAAAATGCATCGCCTTGCGTTCCCATCGACTTTTTCCAACATTTCCCAATACATTCAACTCTATGGGAATCCCCTGATCGATGCATAGTCGCATTGCCCGCAAAAGTGTTATTGGTAACTCGCGTTCTACCCAGTGTCCTATAAAGGTTATTGTAAATGGCTTATCTATAGGACTTTGTGTAGATCGAACCCAGCCTTTATCTTCGGCAAACGATGGAACCAACACACTGGGAACACCTTTACCCTTAGCCCAGTCACACCAGTAATGTGATATGCCTATCAAGCCATCAAAACATGGTAGTAATCTTCGTATCAACAACCATTCCTGGAAATTAACTCCATTTAAAAAATATCTATACTTCCAATCAAACAATTCAACCATATCGGCAAATATCGGTTTATTGTTCAACCGGCAATATTCAAAAACCGGCAGAACTGTCTGATACTGGGCAGAATAAGTAATGGCTCCTGTTATTCCCATTTTTTGAAACAACTCAGGCAATGCCAGTTGGTAAAATTTCGCTGATTGTCTTCCAAATTTCATGGCCTTAGAGTGGCAATAAATAGGAAAGTCTTTCACGTTGAAATGAACTTCCCAAAAGCCATTGATCTTTCGTAACGTCCAAGGCGTCTCAACTGATTTACTCGACCCAGCCAAAATCAGTTGGATTCCGTGAGGCCGCAACGATAACCTCATTAAATTCAACCGAGATAAAGGCGCGGACGGTTGATCCATTGGAAGGGCGGTAGAAACTAAGAATTTCATTTAGTTACCATAATAAGGTTTTTGAATATTGTATCTAAAATCTACATTCGATTAATTAGTGTGTATTCCGCTGAAAATGATGATTAGCACTTAATGCTTGTTATATAACGTTTCATTGACGAAATCTGCCCCGTGCCGTTTGATACAACCAAGCCCAAGCAATCCCTAACTGACCATTCACTGTATCATGCCAACTCGTCGACACAGTATCAATCGGTTGAATAGTATATTTTTTTGCAAAAATTGCCAATGAGGCCATCCAAGAAATTATCTCATCAATGCAGTTCATAGTATCGGTTTCGGCTTGAGGCCAAAGCCTTACTAAACGGCTTAGCGCCTGCTCATTAAATATATTAAGCTCCTTAATCGTATCACTCATCAATAGTTGGGTTATCTCTGTACGCAAGTCGCGTCGCAACCATAGTCCATAATTATGGAAAAGTTTCGATCTATTATCCGGAAGGCCATTTGCCATGCCTAAAGGAAGACCTGTACGAGCCCAGGGCAAGCTGCCAATGCCGCCAGGCAAGGACGGTAGCAATGCTTTGTAGAAGCGAGCATCACGGATGTTTGGATCTAAGCCCCACATTAACGAAAACGCTTCAGGTGCTGTAAAAAGTTGGAACAACGGAATATTTTCTGTGACATAAGTCATACATGCCTGTAACTTCCGCCTCATGTAATGCATCTCTTGTTCCAATTCTCTGTACTGATAGGCGGCATCTCTTTGAATGTATTTCCGGTAACCATAAGCATCCCGTAAAACTGAAGCACGGCTTGCACGCACAATCTCATCTTTTATCAGGCCAAAACGATTCAAATATCTTGGAACAGTTGGCTTAAGTTTCAATATTCTACGCCCAGAAAACTCTGCCCGCCCAACGCTATCACCATAACTACCCGCCAAAATCACATCAATGCCCTCAAGCTTGCATATTTTAGGTAAGGCATGAAGGTGACATGGTGAAAACTCAGCACCAATTTCAGCGGCAACTTGTATATTCTGGAATAACTGCTCAGGATCCAAAGAAAAATACAAACATTCCCAGCCATAACGTTTGGCGATCTCTTGTGCGCAAACAACATCTCTACAACCTTCCAAACCCCAAGTTAGAGCAACAACATCGCCCGTAAACTCTTCTGCCAATTGCAAGTCTCTTACTATTCCAGCGACGATTCGGCTATCCAGACCTCCTGATAGCAAAATACCAACGCACTTTTTGCCGTTTAGATACTCTAGTGCCTCGCAACGCAATATATCTTTATACCTTGCTACTACATCTCTTGTTGACAGTTTTGTATTTGCATGTTGAGGAATATTTGCATATTTCCACCTACCATCACCGTTCGGGCAACCCATCCAAGGTGAACGCTGTAGGCCAGAAATTAAAGTTCGATTACCAAATAAATAGCTTTTACTCAAAATTTCTACTATCGCAACCTGATCGAGCCTTCGCTTCTCTAAAGGTATCTTCTCAAGTGCTGAACTAATTTTCATATAAAAATCATTTTGACCTGTCCAAAAATAAGGATAATGGCTACCCAAATGATCCCATGATGTTAGCCATTCCGGCCATCCATTTTTCTGAAAATTTATCACTACCGTACATCTCCTTTTATAAAAAAACCGCGTTATCGGATTCGATTGCTCTTACACCATGATTTTTGCGTATCGAAAGATAGCTGCGAATCCTGTAGCAACAGAGTTGTCAGGGATGTTTTGAGTTACAACCGATCCTGCCTCAATCACACAATTATTTCAGATCGCCCTATCAAAATAATACTATAAACTCCCACAAAAGAATTATCCCCAATTCGAATTTTACCAAATCCATTCACTTTGGGTAATTCATTTCGAGCGATCCAGCCTCCATCGGCATGGGTGATAAACCGGACATTATTTGTGATACTAACGTGATCTCCTATCCCTATTAAATCGGGTTCCATTCCCCGTTGTATTCCTTTGCCAAATCGACAATTTCCCCCGAAATTTTACACCGATATTTCGAATATAGCCTTGTCAATTTATCGCATCGTAAAAAATATACCACAACCATTTAAAACTTTTTATTAAATTCATTTTTTAAGCAAGATACTAATCGATAAATTGGATTTTAATTTAAAAAATTCCGTTAGACAAAAAGTACAGATGACTACTTTACTCTATGCAATACATACGGGCGGAAGACATTCCAAGTAGCATTGCAAAAGGTATGTTTGAATGACTAACAAAACCTTCAATAAAGAAAAATAAAAAAACCACCCAAACTGTACCTTGAGCTGCTATATTAAATGGGTTTTCTTTCCATTTTCTATCCTTGTAGGAAAAAGACGGAAGTATGAAAATAATCAGAAAAATAGCTAAATAGCTTATACCGCCTTTAAGATATGGAACTAATATTCCTATATGAAGCGCTGTTCGCATTCCACGCAAATTTATTCCAGCTTTCCATCCTGAATGGGGAACAAATTCTCCACCCAATCCACGGCCTATGATGGAATCTCCCACCCCCAAATCCACAATACAGCTTTGAGCCTCTTCAAAACGGCTATAATCCTTAGTTTGAAAGCGTACTACCAATGTATCAAAGTATGCCTGACCAACAAACAATAAGCATAAAATAGCTGTTAATCCGATTACCACACTTCGCCTTATATTAACCTTCCCAAGAGCCATAGGGAAAAAATATACAAAAAGTACTACGTAAAGCATTCCTCTGGCTGTTGGAGCACGCTTAGTAAACAATAAACAGGTAGCCAAATAGAGTCCAGGAAACAAATAGCTGATCCACCTCAATTTTGATCTCTCTCTACTTAATATAGCGACCCCAAATAATATTGGCCACAATCCAACAAGTGACCACATTTGATATCCGATAGATTGTGTTTCAGCACGAGTTCCTTCTATAAAATATCTTTCGAGCCCCCCTACCCCTTCAGAAAACACCCCATAATTAAAATTAACCTCTTGAATCCGAGATGTTGCAAAGATCAAAATAAACCCAACAAGGGTTCCCCAAACTGCTACCGGCATCAAATCGTTCCAAAACTGATCGTAACGGCCTAAATCAAAAAAGCTCAAAAGAATCCAAAGAGGAACTAGCTCCTGTACCATTACATAAATATTGTTTCCACGAATACCTCCCCAAACAAATAAAACTATGAGTAAAATTCTAAACCCTTTAAATGCCATTGCCCATTGGCTTGATACACGCAACGATGTTTTTTCTCTCTCATAGAGAATACGCATACAAAAAAGAGACAAAATTGCGGGAATTAAGGGTAAATATCCCCACCTGATTCCAAATTTTATGAATAGGATTGGTTTAATAATGTATAATACCAACCCAATCAAAAAAATATAAAGTAATATCTTTTTTATAAAATTCTGCTTCATTTAATCAGACCTAAAAATTGTTACAAAAACTACAGGAATCATGCACATGCTGGCTGCAAGATTACCACATGCTATACCAGTAAGCTTATCTCTCATTAGAAAAAAGCCTCCCATACAGCAGGCCAATCGTATCACAAAATGGAAGGCCAACTGAGTGTACATCGCACACCAACGTTTTTGTGTAGCCAACGAAAGGTTGGTAACAAAAAAAACCTCCAGCCATGCAGCTACCAAGGAAATTTGGCATGCGGTCACAGCCTGAATATAGTTTGGCAAACAAGTTTTGATCGCCCAAGGGAGCAACAAAACTCCAAAAATAATAACTGGCGCAAAAAAGAGCATCATTAATAGTGAAGCTAAGGCAGCTATCCGTTTAACAGGCTTTCCAGTGGAAGCAAAACGATATGTGAGCTGGGGATAAACGTACATGGACACTCCCGCTGTAAGTGTCCGAAGACCTGAGAACATCCAGTTTACTGGCGCGTAAGAACCCAACAAAGCCGTTGAGCCCAACAGACGCAACATTGTACGTGGTAAGGCCCAGATAATTTGGACTATATAACTGTTGATGTAAATTCGCCAACCAACGTCAAACAACTCACGCCAACAGGCCCAAGATGGTTTATCCAATTTATGGATGGGGCAGTTAAAATGTAGCATGGCAAGCTGAACAAAAGATAACAAAAGCTCTCGCCCAAGAAAACCTCTGAAACCGAAAAACCATGGAAATAAAATTGTTAGGAGATTCAAGAAGGACAGCCCGACAAACAGCCATGCCAGTTTGGAAAATTCATTTCCACTGCGATACAAACATTTGTAATATCCACACAGTACCAATAATGGTGCTGTGAGACTCATTGCCCCCCCCCCCATACGCCAATTTACCCCATGTGACCAGTGCCAAAACGTGAAGCACACAAAACAAAGCATTAAGATGACACTGACAAAAAGCATATGAACCAAAGCCGTGGCAGAATATTCAATAGCTTTAACTCGCTTGTTTTTACCCATCAAATAGGGAAATTCACGACCTAAACCGCTGAGAATTCCCAAATTAAAAAATCCAGCATAGATATTTACCAACATCGCTGTTTGCCAAATGCCCATATCCTCAGGCAAAATAAATCGGCAGCTGATTAGATAGCCTGTCATCTGCGTGAGGCTCAGACCTGTCTGACTCACTGAAAACCAAATACCCACACGATGCGCTTTGATCAATGATGAAATTCGACGCATTTATTATCCCATTGTTTTGAGAATCGAAACGGGTTGATCAACTGGCAGATCTCCCGCCATCACCCTATAGAATATCCCATAAGAGCTGTTAAGGGGATGCCTTAGAGACAAATCACTTGCGCGATGCCTTGGGCCAAAGGCAACCATGCAATACTCTTCATACAGGGCAGTTAAATATTTTTTGGCCTGAATTTTTTGTTCAGTACTTGTTAATCGAGGCAGAGAGAGAATCTCACAGATCTTTCGAAAATACGCATCCTTCGTTTTGGGCTCATCTACTATACCCATCCCTGAATAAGATGGTTTGGCTGCGGCAATGGTTGGTAACCCTGCCAAGACACAATCAATCCCGAAATTACTCACCCAACAAAGCCCAACATTAGCATACTTCATAAGTGCATAACTATTGCATTGCTCGCCAGGCATAACGACCCGAATATTTTCAACCTTTCCTGCTAAATTATTCGCGATTTCGCCAATCTTAACTGGAACAATATTCTGAAATCGCTCACCAGGATGAGCTCTAATAAGTAGTTTCCATTCTGGATGTTCCTTAAAAAAACGGATAACCTCCGTCAACCACTCTCTTTGGGAAGCAAATATGGTCTGCCGTTGAAATGTAGCACTATCGCCAACAACGTTAGGTCCTAGCAAAAACAAGGGGCGTTCATCCCGCTGAATAAATTGCATAATATATTCAGGAATCTCATTCTTATTTGCTATCTGATACCGAATCGAGCTATCCACTGAATCACCTTTTTTAGTAGGCTTACCGGTTTTCTGAAATTCGATAAACTCTTCTATGACTTTAAGCTGATCGTCATTCCAAAGGCTCAAAGCATCGACCCGTGCACAATAATTCAAAAATAGAGCTGCTGCGTTGTGATTCCAAATCATCTGCCCCGGCCGAATCGACCAGCCTTCAACCCAAACCCGATCCCAACCCAATCGCTGTGCTACTTCTTCCGCCGCTGATGTAACAGAAACGATTCCACTGTATCCTATGAGACGCTGAACGCCCCATCTTTCCTGCAGCTGATTGAAAATGGTTTCAAAACGTTTTGCCTGCTGAGCTATGTTTTGGCGGATCTCACGATGTTTTTTTTTATAGGTTCCAATACACGCAACAGTCTCGAATTCCTCGACATGCAAATCATATGCGGTTAAAGTGTGAGACACATCACTTGCGAACTTTGAAAAAGATAGACTCTCAGTGAAATTTGGTAACGGTTGTGAGGTAAAATCGACCATCTGGAGATCGGGTAAATCCGAAAATCTCTTGAGAATTTTGTAAGTCAATAAATCCTGAATTCTTCGACAGCCATAGATCCGCTTAGCGTCCTCTCCCGAGTATACAAATACTGGTGCATACCCTATATATCTCAGCCAGCAACAACAGTACATTGCCCACTCAAACCAAGTCTCGTTGCGCATTGCAAGCACTGCAATATGTTTTCGAATAGGAGGAAGCGAAACTGAATTTAAATATTTTATCCAAGAACACACACTTAATGAAGGAGAACAATTATTTGTTTCTTTCTTTATTAAATGTATAAATTCACCATGAAGAACACGAAATAATAGCGAAATTTTTTCAACAAGAGTTTTGTTTCTTTTATGTTTCGGTTGATTGCTCATAATATAAAAATGCACCCTATTGCGTATATTTATTTCCGTCAATTGATCGGATGACTTTAGCCGGCACCCCTGCAGCGATAACGTGAGATGGAAGCGACTTAACAACAAGACTACCAGCTCCAACCAATGTCCCCGTGCCCACAGTAACCCCTTTCATGACCATCGTATTCGCTCCCAACCATACATCGTCCTCGATATATACTGGCTTATCAACACCTGAACGAATATCATCGGTATGCATATCCGAATCCATGATCCTTGTATTTGTGCCACATCGTACGTTATTGCCTAATTTAATCTCACAATTTGCACTTATAACTGTTCCACTAAACCCACATCCATCACCAATAGAAATTTTAGCCCCTGAAGATAACGTCCACAAAATGCATGGTCGAGATATTCCACCATGCACTGAGTTAGATGCAGAATTAAATCTGCAAAAGTTTCCAACATGTATCATGCTTTTTGGGTATCTTCGAAAAATAGGCAACCCATTAAAACGACAGTTGTTTCCAAGCCTAATGCCCCACCATTTTGCATTTAGGCCACAAATAGGGGAATGAATCTGAATTTTTATCATCGATATTGCCAACTGTACTAAATAGGGCAAGTTGTCTCTCGTAATACGAATCAACTTTATATCCTCCAAAAGTCAAAGTCTAAATCATTTATCCAATAAAATTAGGTGAATCCCCTCTGCTCATATCACCCCATTTGCCTGTTTCAACTGCTGTGGCATACCGACATCGATCCATTCACTTTCTATATTAAAACCGCCGCAATGAAATCCGTTTTCCATGGCACTTTCGAAAAGAGCTGTTATAGGGAAGAAAGTATTTGTTGGCACAGCTGCAAGTGTTTTTGGAGAAAGCACATAAATTCCCGCGTTAATCGTTTTTTGAAGCAAAGGTTTCTCTTCTATATCCACAAGCCTGTCGCCTTGAATATTCACACACCCGAAAGGCACCTCATGAGTGTATGGGTATACTCCCATGGTAGCGTAAAATCCGTTTTGCTCATGGAATTCAAACATGTCAGCAAAATTAACATTTACGACCAAATCCCCGTTCATCAGCAATAGTGGGTGTTTTGGCAACTCGGGCAGCAAGGATAAAGCCCCACCAGAACCCAATGGTTTGTCTTCATGTATATACTCAATCTTGCACCCATATCTGGAGCCATCTCCGAAATATTCTTCTATCATGTGGGCAAGATAATTTACTGCTATAAATATTTTGCGTATACCGTAACTTATCAAATTGAGGACGATTCGTTCCAAAATCGGTCTGCCTGCAACTTTCAGCATAGGTTTGGGAACATTTTCCGTCAATGGACGCAGCCGTGTTCCCTTTCCCCCCGCCATGATAAGTGCCCAGTTGGGCCTTTCAACAGCACCCAGAATTTCGTGAAGTGTGTGGATACCTCCAAGACGTCCATAAGAATCAATAATCGGTATCTGCCGGATACGTCTTGCCTGCATCAAGTCAAGAACCTCCGCCCTTGAAGCTGACGGCGGGAGATAAACAAACTCCCGGTTAATGAGGGGCTTCACCGGATCGTCAAGTGACATCCCCGCCAATAGCGCACGACGTATATCCCCGTCTGAAATTACACCGATAACATTCCCGTCAGATGATTCAACCACCGTCAAGCCTAGTGCTGTACGATCGATAATCTCCATCGCCTGACGTATAGTACCATTTATCTTTATTGTAAATTTCATAGCTACCATCATCTATAACCAATTAAAATAACGACTCCAATCACCAAACACTCCACCCACCATCAACTACAAGATTGTGTCCTGTTACGTAGGCCGAAAGATCCGATGCTAAATACGCAACGGCTCCCAAGAAATCATTTTCACTCGCCATTCGACCTAAAGGCGTACGCGAGACATAACGCTCCACAAAATCCTTTGCCTGATTACGGGAAATTCCACCCGGTGTGATTGCATTTACACGAATATTCGGGGCCAAGGCAGTAGCACACCATCGGGTAAACTGAATCAGACCGCCTTTGCTCGCGGCATAGGCAGCCGGATTACCCATACCGGTTCCAGCATATAATCTTAAATCAGGTCCAACGATTCCGTAGATACTGGCAATGTTAATAATACTTCCCTTCATAGAATCCTTAAGCAAAGGTTCAAAGGCTTGGGTAAGATTAAATACTGCTGTGAGGTTTATATCAAAAGCTTTACGCCACGATTCCGAAGTTTGTTCTTCGAATGGAACTGCCCAGCCCTTAAGGGCAGACGTTCCAACATAGGCAGCATTATTCACAAGCACATCCAATCGACCGAATTGTTTATCAACTTGATTCACGATAGTACGTAGAGCATCTTCATTAGTGAGATCCACACCGATCGGTAATGTCGGGACATTGAACGTCTCAGTCAATTCATCAGCGACAACCTGGCACATCTCAAGATCAAGATCCACAATGACCACACTTGAACCGATTTCAGCTAAAGCCGAGGCCATTGCCCGCCCAAGATGGCCAGCCCCACCTGTTATCAAACTTACACGATCCTTCATCGATATTAGCTCGTAGATCATTGTTCTACACCTTTACGTTGAGTCAAAAGCAATTCAGCCAGTTTAAAGTCAATCTCAGTGTCGATGTCAATGCCGCACTCAACTGGGAGTATATAGCCCCGAACGCGACCTTCCATATAAGAGTTGGTTCTTAATACGAATTCTGGATCTGTCACGTAAACCGCTGTAGCGATATTATATGCCGCCGGTGCTTCTTGACGACAAGACACCATCTTATTAAGAGGCATTAAAAGTCTGACATATCCATCGCCATCCCTTGATACCATGTTGAAAGACGGATGACGTTCTGAAGGGGTTATCCCGATGACTGTTTCTGCACCACCCTGTAGAAATAACTCAATACAGGCATCTATATCCTCCGTCATTCTTAAGGGAGATGTCGAAGGTACCGATACCATAACGTCCATAGGCGACAATTCTTTTTGCTGCCGAATCCATTCTATAGCATGCCGCCACGCCAACCGTTCCGGCGCTCGATCCGTAGCTAACTCTGAAGGACGTATAAATGGAACCTCCGCTCCATACTTCTGTGCCACTGAGGCGATATGCTTGCAATCGGTCGATACGAACACATGTTGGATATACTTCGATGCTTTGGCTGCGTCTATCGCCCACGCGATCAAAGGCTTACCGCACAACGGGGCTATATTCTTTCCGGGAAACCCCTTAGACCCCCCCCTGGCGAAGATCCAACCATAGATTACGGGTTGCTCCGACATATAAATTTCCTTTCTCTTAACGATTGTTCAGCAGCCTCGATCAACGCAAGGGTATCGCGGGCCTGATGAAGAGTGCAAAGATTCGCTTTTTCAGCTGTATCCTCCAAAAGGGAATAGTGCATGTTGGCGAACATTTCGTTGCGATGCTGAGGCTCTACAATCTGCCAATTATTATGCTCAATTCGCCCAAGTATAAAATCCAGCCAAAGAGAACCTCCCTCATACTGGATTGAGCAAAACCGTCTCGGTGTTCGGTCGAGATAGTTCATATTACACGACACACACGGACATGATTCCAACTCGATCAGCAGTAATAGCTGATCATCAGAATCAATTTCCAAGTCGCTATAATGTCCGCCCATTGCACAAACCTTATTCCACACCCCGCCCAAATGCTGTATATAGTCCAGCTCATGGCTAAGGTCACGCAACACACCGCCACCCTGTTGGCGACTGGCCGAATAGCACTCTCTGTAGTCAGTTCCCGGCCGCCATGTGGGCAGATACTGCCCAACATACGCCTCAATTGACAATAAACGCTTTCCGGCAAGAATCTCCTTTGCTTGACGTATCAAACTGTGAAAACGCAACTGATAGCCAACATAGGCATCAAAAGACAGCTTACCAGGCAGCTCTGCAGTAGTAGCGAAAACCGGTTTTTCGACAATGCATTGGCCAGAATAGCCGAGGGTCTCCAAGCTTTGTAACGTTTTTCCGTGCTCGAACGTTCGATTACATATAACAACGTATTCGGGATTGAAGCTCTCCATCGCATCTTCTATTGTACTATAGCATGGGTAAGGCAATAAATTTCCCTTCACATGCCGACTGACCACAGCCGTAGAATGACCCAAGCCATCCAGAACGTCCAGATGTCGCTGACCGATCGAACCAAATCCAACTATTAAACACCGTTTGGGCCTTACCGTCGCTAATAATTTAAGTGGTTTGAGAATTTCGGTCGAGGCGCTCTGCATGTTTAGGTCAAAAAACGACTTTTTGAGCTGACCGGACCAATTTGTGCTACGCAACTTTTGAACAATCTGACAAGATGTGCCAGGCTGTTCAAATGGATTATACATATTAGCCAGAAGAATTTGAAAACCAGGATCAAGCGCATTACCAATAGCGGCAGTAATAGTCGAATGATCGGGGGCACAATCGACCACGCTTGCCGCACGAATCCGCCCTTTCTGGCGATCGCCGATATTGACAGTCGGCACCTTGAATGCGGGTGCTTCCAGTATTCCACTGGAGCTGTTGCCAACAACTGCATCACATAATTTCATTGCCGAGAGATACCGCACAAGCCCAAGTGAAGGAAATGCAATACAGCGCTTTGGATGTTTTTTTACATAGGCATCAATAATCCCATTAATGATTTTTCCGTCAGTATCGGCATTTGCTTTGGTAAAGATAATTTTATGATCGGCAAATTGATCCAACGCAACAAGTAATTCGGCAAATTGTTCGCCAGCAGTTGCTTTTTCTAAAGTAACAGGATGAAATGTTACCAAAAAAAACGGCTTGTCGAGTAAAAATCCGATTGATTTTTCAAGGGCAGTTCTGCCCACCAGAACTGTGTTGCGGATATTTTCCACCCCCAATGCACCAACATTGTATACAAACTGCGGCGATTCGCCCAGCTGAATGATCCTGCGCCGGTATTCTTCGCAACATGAAAAATGCAAATGCGCCATTTTTGTAATAGAATGACGAAAAGCCTCGTCAACAGCCCCCTCGGTACTCTCACCACCGTGAATGTGGGCTATGGGAACCCTGCAAATCTGGGCAGCCGCAGCGCAGCAGAAGGCCTCGAACCGATCACCGAGAATAACTAATACATCCGGCCGAAGACGCATAAGTACCTGGCCATATTGGGTAAGGGCCAATCCCATGGAACGACAGATCCCAACAGGCGAATCATCCGTAAGATTTATATCGACACACTCATCCGGCTCAAACCCATCGGCGCGTATTTCTTTAATCGTCATACCCTGTTCAGCAACCAGATGGGTACCACTGACTATCACTTGCAGCCGCAAGTCCGGGCAGGTGTCGATGCCTTTGATTACCCGGCGAAGCAAACCATATTCTGCTCTGGTTGATGTGAATACACAGATTTTACGCATCAATTTGTTCGTCTTCTTTATAATTGCGAGTAGCGACCTGCCCAATCAGTTCGTCCCATTGCATTGGGCTGATTCCCGTACCAGGCCGCTTGGCAGTGAGGTTCTCTTCAGTGAATAATTCGCCGTCATGGATATTCCGTGCAGCTACAATACTTTTCCGGGCAACCGCCTTGTTCTTTTTCTCAGACAATGAAGGCCTTTTGATTCCATCTCCCAAAGCGCTTTCAATATTTCGAATCGCACGGACCATATTGAACAGTTCATCCGAATTCAGGCTGGCTGAATGATCTGGTCCGGGCAGAGCTTTATCCAGCGTAAAATGTTTTTCGATGACTGCTGCACCCATGGCTACGGCAGCGACAGGCACCTCTATCCCGGCGGTATGATCCGAGTATCCGATTCGTACACCGGGAAAAGCATTAGCTATCGTCTGCATTGCCCTTAAATTCACATCGTGCATGGGTGTGGGATACTCTGTATTGCAGTGAAGAATCGTTATTTTTGGGCGGGATGTACCTGCGGCTTCCAACACTTCCATGGCATCACCGATTTCACTCAGGTCTGCCATGCCTGTCGATAGAATAATATTCTGTCTGAGTGCGCCGATTTTTCGCAGATATGGCAAATTAGTTATTTCTCCGGAAGGAATCTTCCAAGTGGTTTGCCCAAGACTGCCCAGCAGATCAATTGTCGTAAGATCAAACGGTGTGGAAAGAAATTCGACATTATGATCCCGGCAGCAGGCAATTAATGCGCGATGGGCATCTACCGTCAATTCCAACTTTTTTAACATCTGAAACTGGGTTTCAGCCTGCCCTGTGGACTTCTGTTGATACTCGGCTTTTACCGCATCCCGCGTGACAAGGGTTTCCGCACGAAATGTTTGAAATTTTACCGCATCTACACCAGACATGCCGGCAACTCGAACCATTTCCAAGGCACGTTCCAACGAACCATTGTGGTTAACCCCGGCTTCAGCAATGATAAAGACTCGTTGCGCTATCATTATTTTTCACCTTCAATTATCGAATGGCCATCATTCTCAGAAATGATTAATCTACCAGCCCGAAAAAAATAGTCATCCGGGAGTACAGCCCCATTTACAACCGTTGCATTTGAACCCAGAAAGCATCTCGATCCGATTGCAGCATTCCCATTGATTACCGCTGATGTGGAAATGTGAGTATGATCACCTATAATGGCATCGTGTTCGATAAGACATCGAGTATTCAATATGCAATTAACTCCAACGCGTGCACCGGCATTAACCATAGTCTGGTGCATGACAATGGTACCCCCACCGATATTTGCGAACCGGGATACATGAGCAAAGGGCGAAATAATTACCGGCAGGGCAAACCCCATCTCTTTTAGCAGATTATAGAGCTTTATACGAACAGACGCTGATCCGATCTGGCCAACAGTAATCAACGCATAGTCAATCTCTTTCCGGATCTCAGGCAGGTCATCGTCACTTCCCAATAATGAATATCCTAAAATCGTATTGTCTCGCAGTGTTCCGGGTCGATCAACGATTCCCGCAATTTCGTAAACGCCCTCCTGCTCGATCACATCAATACATGAATGGCAGTGTCCACCTGCCCCGAGGAGGATAATTTTCGGATTATTCATGCTTCCTCGCACTGCTGGGAATATTGACCACACGCTCCTGGAGCCATCTGGCATTATCAAGCGGCCCTGTCTGGAAGTTTCGATACATTTTTAAATCCGTCATCAGCTGCCAGATCGGACGGGTCATCACCCCTGCTTCATTGGTCTTCTCCAAAAACGCATCCCGCTGTTTTTGATCAGAGAGGACTACGGCATTAAGCCAGTAATTGCTCCGGCATCCGGCAGGCTCTTCGACAAATTTCACCCAATTACAGTTGGTAAATAACTCTGCATATGACTGAGCCAATAGTCGTTTATCCGCCAGGAGCTCATCTATCTGCTCAAGTTGGGCACATGCCAGAGCAGCGTTCAGGTTCGGCATTCGGTAGTTATAACCTATTTCATCGTGAACAAACTCCCAAGGATGGCTTATTTTGGCAGTTGTGGTCAGGTGCTTGGCACGATCCGCCAATACCTCGTCATCGGTGACAATCGCCCCACCACCACCGCAGGTAATGGTCTTGTTGCCATTAAAACTGAAAATACCGATACGTCCAAAGGTACCGCAGTGTTTGCCGTTTCTCGTTGAACCCAGAGCCTCGGCAGCATCCTCGACAACAGCGATTCCCCATGCATCTGCCACTTCAACCAGGCGCTCCATTTGACATGGATGGCCAAAGGTGTGCATCGGGACCATTGCGGAAATACGCCTGCCAGTAACTTTGTTGTAAGTACGGGTATCACGTTTTTCAGCGCACTGATCAAGGAACGTTTCCAAAGCGTCGGGGCACAAGCCCAGTGTCTCGCGATTGACATCAATAAAAATTGGGTGGGCGTTACTGTGGGCAATAGCATTGGCCGTGGCGATAAAGGTCAGCGGCTGGGTAATGACTTCATCCCCGCTTTCCACCCCAGCCAAACGCAACGCCACCTGTAACGCACTGGTGCCGTTGACGGTAACAATCGCTCGTCTGGAACCGACATACTTTGCCAGATCACGTTCAAATCGATTGACATATTCACCGACGCTCGAAACAAAGGTGGAATCAATCGCATCCATCACATACTTTCGGTCCAATGCCCCGAACCGGGGTTCGTGTAACGGGATAAAATCGTCGGTTTTGTACCATCCCTTTATAAACTGAATCAGATTGTCAAACATTGTATATATTGCTCTTATAGTGTGAGAGGTTCTCAGGTTTGGTAAACCAGTCGATGGTTTCCCGCAAGCCGTCCTTCAGTAAATAACCGGACTCAAAACCGGTTAACTTTCGGATTTTTTTATTATCACAGCAAAGCCGGAATACCTCGGAATTCTCTGGGCGTATCCGGTTTTCGTCGATAATGAATTCCACATCGGAGTTCATCAATTCCTTTATCATATCGAGTGTATCACCGACAGAAATTTCAGTCCCAGAGCCGATATTAACTACCTCACCGATAGTTTGTTCCGATTCCCCCAAGGCAATGAAGCCCCGGCAGGTGTCCAGCACATAATTAAAATCACGGGTCGGCGAAACATCACCCAGCTGGATCTGTTTTTTCCCAGCCGCAATCTGAGTAATGATAGTGGGAATTACCGCACGGGCACTTTGCCGAGGGCCATAAGTATTGAACGGCCTTGCAATTGTAACAGAAAGGCCGAATGCATTGTAAAAGCTCATAGCCATGCTGTCCGCACCGATCTTGCTGGCCGAGTATGGCGACTGGGGCTGGAGCGGATGTTTCTCATCAATCGGGACATACTGTGCTGTACCGTATACCTCCGAAGTAGAAGTATGAATCACCCGTTTGCAACCGTTTTCCCGGGCAGCCTGACAAATGTTCAAGGTGCCCTTAACATTGGTATCAACATAGCTATCCGGGGCAACATAGGAATATGGAATCGCAATGAGCGCCGCCAGGTGAAAAATCACATCAATATCTTTCGTGATAGACTTACAAAAATGGGGATCACGCACATCGCCACAGACAACTTCAATATCATCTATACATGGCAAGGCCTCAAGCCAACCCCACGAATTAAATGAATTGTAATAACTGAGCGCACGAACTTCAGCGCCCAATCCAACCAGCATTTCAGTCAGATGGGAACCGATAAACCCGTCCGCGCCGGTTACCAGAACCTTTTTATTTTGATAAAAACTGTTCATTTTCTAATATAATTCCTGTTTTATTTTAAGGAAGAAAGGACGTCCATTGGTTTCTTCTTTTTCATGTGGCAGAGGGGACGCTGGTGCTTTTGTTGCTTTATTTAGATAAATTCGCTGTTATTTTATATCGTTAGTTTGGCACGACCCCATGCGCCAGTTGTATGCCCACAGTTAATTCTGTCAAAGATGGGTACCTCTGTTTATCTGCCTGCCCTGTTAAATCAGCTTTTGCCTTCATGTAACCGGGGTGGCAAATTAGCAAACCCCCAAAGATAGGGGGGACGCTGGTGCTTTTGTTGCTTTACTCAAATTTCTCGGCCCCTTTTTATCGAACGAAGAACATTTGCTCGTCCTATTCCCAAACATCTCGCCACATCAGCCGCGGAATGCCCTGTCTCTTCTACTGCCATATACGACACCAAAGCCCGCGCATCAGCAATCTTTTTTTGTCTGCTTCCGGAGCATATCAACTCTGGTTTAAGACCCAATCGGCCCGCCACATCCTCAATCAATTCCTCGATAGGCCGTTTGGGCTTATATTTTTTTTCAAGCTGCCTATCAGATTCATAGAGTAACGCGCCAAAGATCAGAGGTCGGAGATCGGAGATCAGAGATCGGAGATCAGAGATCAGAGATCAGAGATCAGAGATCAGAGATCGGAGGTCAGAGATCAGAGATCAGAGATCGGAGATCGGAGATCAGAGGTCAGAGATCAGAGATCGGAGGTCGGAGGTCGGAGGTCGGAAATCAAAGCAAAGGTCAGAGCCTCAGAATGAATGAATCGGAATTTCTTAGCATAGCGCCGATCATTTTGCCTACAGATCTGCATTTTTCTATTAAACGATCATGATCCGTTATACTCAGATACCCGCAGTCTCTGGCAAAATTTAACCATGTATCAGTTTCGCTGTTTTCACCATCTCTCCGAGCTGTAAGCTCTACGAGCAGGAAGCTACATCTGTTAATTTGCTTATAAAGTGAGCCTCGTATCTACGCTTTGCCCCCTCCGGAAAATACACCTACGGGGCGGAGCCACCTCCGGAAAATACACCTACGGGGCGGAGCCACCTCCGGAAAATACACCTACGGGGCGGAGCCCCCTCCGGAAAATACACCTACGGGGCGGAGCCACCTCCGGAAAATACACCTACGGGGCGGAGCCACCTCCGGCTTCCAGTTCGTAGAGTGTACCTACGGGGCGGAGCCACCTCCGGCTTCCAACTCAGAGAGCGCATGCACCGTTGAAAATTTCTCAAGCCATTTCAATCGCATACCTCTGGATTTCTTGAGATTAAATTCTTTCCAACGAGCTTGAGCTCTTGTTTCAAATGTCTCGAAAGCAATAAGTACCCATGGGCGATCTCTTTGAGTAGATTTTACTTGTCCTTTATTATGCATGGATAATCTTTTTTCGAGATTGATTGTCTGACCAATATAAATTCGAGCACATTTTCTGCTTTTAATGGCGTACACTCGAAACATACAATACACCTACGGGGCGGAGCCCCCTCCGGATTCCAGTTCGTAATAAAGTGTACCTACGGGGCGGAGCCACCTCCGGATTCCAGTTCGTAAAGTGCACCTACGGGGCGGAGCCACCTCCGGATTCCAGTTCGTAAAGTGCACCTACGGGGCGGAGCCACCTCCGGATTCCAGTTCGTAAAGTGCACCTACGGGGCGGAGCCAAGCTTCTCTGATGTTGCTGCATACTGACCGTGATGATCTCCTAATTTGATCTGTCAGAGAATATTTTTCTTCAGGAGGCCAGGCTTTGCTGAATTCAAATATCTCCATGGCCAGTTCATAGGCAGCTTTGTAAACCTTAAGCTCTTTGGCTGAATTTATTATCATAGACTTCTTACCACCCTTCAATATTTTCTCTGACTTCTGACCTCTGTTCTCTGACCTCTGGCTCTTTATGGGGAGTTTAGATCTTCGACCAGCTTGGCTCTGAGTGGGTTCAAATGAATGTATCGAATTAATTCGTACAGATAGGGATCTTCTTCACATACCACTGATTTATACCCGCCCGGCTCGCCTGAAGGCGAGCCGGGCGGGCCATTACGTGCTGCAGGACACCGGGTGCCTGCCCGACATCGCGAGCTCAGTCGAGGCGGGCGGGCATCGAGTCTGGCTTTGCGTGGCATAAGTTTGATTATTTTGCCGCGGATCTTCGCGGATTAGCGCGGATTTTTTAGTGAATATGGGATTTACCGGCGGATGAATGTCAACTGTTTGATTTGCGGATTAATTTAACATCCCAATTTATAATTGATCAATAAGCTCATCTTTGGATATTTGATTCCAAATAGAGACTTTAGTCAGGATATCATTTAATGTGCCTTTTGCAATTGGGTTATGAGCAGGAATTGTTATCTTATGTATTCCTGCTTGTGTTACTTTTTCAAGTCTGACGTGACTCCCGCGTTGCCTCACAACCTGATAGCCTAATCCGTTCAAAAAATTAATAAGTTTTTTACCGCTTATAACAGGGACTTTTTTAGACATGAATTTCCCCTAAATCCATCATTGTAAAAAGCGATGGAGTTGGAGTAAAATCTTCCAAGCCTTCCGGGCTGTCTTCAAAATGAAGATGAATAGCCTCTTTCAGGTTGTTTACGAGTTCATCCAGCGTTTTACCCTGAGTGAACACATCAAAATCAAGGCATTTTCCGCAGTAATATTCACCATCGAAATATACTTCTGCTTTTATAATATTTTTCATAAAAACTATCTACCGTCTGTTTGATTTGTGGGATAATCGGTAATCATTCTGATTGCCCGTTCACCTGCTTTTATAATTTTCTTAAGATTATTATAAATACAGGCTACAGTCAATTCATTGTACGTGCATGAGGGGACGTTGCTAGTTTATTAGCTTTTGATACTTTTCAGCCTCAGTGTGAACCATAACCGCCCCTTACCGTTTTCAACAGTTTACAGATTCTTTATAAAATCCGCCACATTTAAGCCCGCCTGTATAATAGGGGGGACGGGGTTGAAATTGTGCGTTTCTTTCTTCCCTCTCGCTCGTTTTGCTCAAGTACATTTTTTGCCGCGGATTTACACGGACAAGCGCGGATTTTTTTAAAATTCAATCAAAACTGTTTAGGTAAGCCAGCCTGCTTAAGGACTCCATTGGCTGTATGGCGAGACTTTATGTGCGTGTCAACCACGAAGTTTATCTTTGTTACCGGACTGTACCATATTTGGTGATCACCCTTTCCATGGCGGACATAGCTACAACCGGCCTCACGCAATAGTTGCTTGAGTTTTTTTGGTATATACGCTCATGACGCGCCAGGTTGTGCAAGCTCAAACCGGCGTGTCAATATTTCAAAAAGGATCTCTTCGCCGATTGTAATTCCATTTGCATCGAGCAGCTCTGGTATTATAATTTTTAACTTTTTGATGAGCCCTTCCATTGTATCTTCTTCGGTTGCAAGCCCTGGGACATCGTCGCTGGTAGCAACCCATACGCAGGCTTCATCATCCCATTCAACCCTTACAAATAATGGTTTCATCGTCAAAGAAATGTCCTCCATTTAATAAAATTCTAAGCAATGGCATTAAGTGAAAAATCTGATAGGGGGGACGCTGGTAACTTGTTAACTTACTCGATCAAATTCTTCAATTTCTGATCACAGTCAACCAGTTCCTTGCCTCGGCGCGCACGAGGGGACGTTGATAGTTTTTTAGCTTTTGATATTTTTCAGGCATAGTTTGGACCATACCCGCCCCTTACCGTTTTCAATTTTACAGATTTTTTATAAAATCCGCCACATTTACGCCTGCCTGGGAGATAACCGCTCTTAAAAGTCCTGGCGCCAATTCTTTATGATCCGGGATTGTCAGAGTAGGCCGAGTCTAATGTTTGAGAATAATATCCCCATAGTTGCATAAACTATATGTGACCGAGGGGACGCTGGTAACTTGTTAACTTACGATAGGAACATTTCGGGGACGTCCATTGGTTTATTGGTTTCTTCGTTTTCATGACGGATTGCGCAAGACCTGGTGAAAGGGGGGGGGTAAAGTATAGTTTGGGCCTTAGGTCCAAATTCGGTTCATAGAAATTTCAATAGCTGTTCATATTTCCTATGGTCACCAATCCAATACCAAATGACTATATCTTTCTCCCTGACTGCGAGAGCCCTATAGTCCATATTCACCCTAACCGACCAAATATTATCTTCGGAATTTACACACTTAAAACGTAGTGAAGGATGGAAGGGATTCTCGATCCAAAGTTCAAATTTAGCATCAGCCTGTTTTTGAATATTCTCTGATAATTCTTTATACGATTTCCAATACGACTTTACAGTGAATGACTTTATTACAGCTTCCGGCTCTTTCCTTCTCTGTGTTCTTTAAGCGCCTGTTTTGCCATTTCTTTCATCGGCCCTTGATGCTTTGAATACAATTCCTCCCATTTCTGTTCACTGCGTAGTTCATATGCAAAAGTTCTTAACATTTCCAAGGCTTGATTCCGATGGGTTACACTTATGCTTTCCAGAATCTCAACAGCAGTTAATGATTCAGGGGACATTGGTTTTCCAACTTTCATATTGAGTACCTCCTTCATGCCTGTGTTTGTCTTTTCTAAAATTATTACAAACACAAGTTATTGTCAATTGGACGTTTTCTGGTGACAGAGGGGGACGCTGGTAACTTTGTTAACTTATCCATCAACAAGCCCCTGCTTTTCTAACGCCATCCCCTTTTTCACAGCTTTTTTGACGCCAACGTTTGGCCGGGGGGGCAGACCTTAGCAACTCGTTAATATGATTACAAAAAGCCCTAAAAGCAGTCTGTTTTTGACCCTTAGAAGGCCCTTTTTGGGGGTAAAAAATGATAGGGGGGACGCTGGTAACTTTGTTAACTTATTCACTAACAATCCCCTGCTTTTTTAACTCCATCCCCTTTTCCACAGCTTTCTTGACGCCAACACGGCTAATTCCCATATGTCTCGCCACATCAGCCGCTGAATGCCCACTCTCTTCTATGGCCATATACGCCACCAAAGCCCGCGCATCAGCAATCTTTTTTTGTCTGCTTCCCGAGCATATGTGACAGAGGGGGACGTTGGTACTTTTGTTACTTTATTCATAATATGAGTTTGATAGCGTGGTCCGACCATATGTAAATATGTGAAAGGTCTTTACTTTGTCAAAAATTCATCAGGTGTTATTCCTGACGCCTTCAAAATGGCACGTAATGTCCCTTCCGGCATATCTCCAGGATGATTGGGAACTGTGGTATACTGATGCGTTTCGGGATTGAACCAGACTTCATGACTTCCTGCTGCTTGACGGTCAAATTCAAATCCTAACCGCTTCAGCCGTTTAATTATCTCACGATACTTAAAGCCAGAAAGTCTTCCCATTTAAGTTCCTATCACTAAGGGATAATCAAATTTATCAGATACCTCAGGAAGAAATTCCAGATCCTCTCTTTCCATCTTAGCCTCAAATAACCGCCTGGCCACATCTCTTGCAATTTCTATAGTTTCAGACACTGTACGACCTTGAGCAACAAGACCTTGAACATCATCAGAAGTTGCTAAGTAAACACCTTCTGGAAGTTTTTCAATATGAAGATTTATCATTCGTTCCATTGATGATCTCCCATAATGATAGTTGCGTTGAATCAGGATTAGGGGACGTTGATAGTTTATCAAAAAGCCCCTCAAACGGTTACAATTTGTAACCGTTTCGCGTGAAGAGAGGGGACGCTGGTGCTTTTGTTGCTTTATTCAAATTTCTCGGCCCCTTTTTATCGAACGAATATGAAAAGGGGAACGAGGTTGATATTCCGCGCTTCTTTCGTACCTCTCGCCCTCTTTCGATTTTGCTTAATTACATTTTTTGCCGCGGATTTACACGGATTGGCACGGATCTTTTTGTTGATATGGAACTTACAGTCGTATAAACGGGGGCTGTTTAGTCCTTATCACTCTTGATCATTTCAAATAACTCTTTAACAATTTTAGGATGCAATATTTTTCCTGCATGAAAGGGAATGACCATTCGTTTAGATTCTTTTCCGTATATTCTATGACTTCCCTTTTGCCGCAACAATTCAAATCCAGAATCTAATAATATTTTCTCGGCCTCTTTTGCTGTTAATCGATCAGGTTTAACAGGCATGAGCTACTTTGACCTCTAAAGGAGCAATAAAATAATTTGATTCTTTGAGTTTTGCCAATTGATCCGGCTGTAGAGTTTCAATGTAGAGTTCTATAGCTTCCTTAATATTATTAAGCGCCTCTTCCATAGTATCCCCCTGACTTACACAACCCTTTAATGCAGGCACATACGCAAAATACCCATCATTATCTTTTTCGATTATTGCATTAAATTGCATGTTTTCACCTTTACCTTCGTATTTATTTGGGGTTCATAGCTTCTCAGCTTGTTTTTTTATTATCATATCATAAAAAATACGAGGTGTTGCCAATTTATTGATTAATTTGACATTCGTGTAAAAAAGGGGGGTTGAAATTCCGCGTTTTTTTCTAACTCTCGCCCGCTTTGCTCAAATACATTTTTTGCCGCTGATCTGCGCGTATTGGCACGCGTTTTCGGGCGTTTTCGGGGACGCCCATAAAATTATAACTTTCTCAATTAATAAAGGGGGCACCCATTAAAAGATCGTGCCTGGGGTCAAACTTTGAATTGAGGTCTATTGATATTTTTTTACCACAGAGGGC